>Ga0209700_100480_pt1 | contig 74993 bp, 32 predicted proteins | sample SiratroredBW_FD_187528 | JGI IMG/M metagenome (GOLD analysis project Ga0209700, IMG submission 187528) | Root nodule microbial communities of legume samples collected from California, USA - Siratro red BW (SPAdes) (version 2) | ecosystem: Host-associated > Plants > Roots > Nodule | place: USA... | reverse complement strand
CGGTCTAAACACATTGATGTTAGGTATCATTGGATACGAGATGTATTGAATTCCAAACTGATGGAATTGGAAAAAGTTCATACTGATGATAATGGTGCTGATATGATGACAAAGGCGTTGCCTAGATAAAAGCATGAATTATGTTGCTCCATCGCTGGATTGGTGAGGGCCTCAACCTAGAGATGAGTTCTTCCTGCACCCTAATAAAAAAAATTTGTACCGCAATTACCCTTATATGATAACCGGATGGAGGTGTCATCCGATTGTTAATTTTTTTTCAAATGACAACCGGATGGGGGTGCCATCCGGTTCTCATTTCCAAATCAAAATGATAACCGGATGAAACTCATCCAGTTCTCATAATCCAAATTGAAAAATTAATCCGTTTTCGATTTGGACTATGAGAACCGGATGAGTTTCATCCGGTTATCATGTTGATTTGGAAATGAAAACCAGATGACACCTCCATCCAGTTGTCAATTTTTTTCAAATGACAACAGGATGGAAGTGTCATTCGGTTGTTATACAAGGGCATTTGCGGTATGGAATTTTTTTATTAGGGTGCAGCAAGAACCTATTAGGGTGAAGGAAGAACTTGTCTCGAGAAGGGGGAGATTTGTTGGGCTGGGTTCTCTCTAATTGAGGCCCAATAACCCAAATGACCCAACTCCAATTAGGGCAACAAATGAAATGTTTCTTTATGGTAGTTGTTGCCTCCCTTCTCCCTCCAATTTTTTCGAAATCTAGAGTGAAGAAGTGAGAGTGAGGTTAAAACAGTTTTCGTTTTCACAAAGAACAGCCTTGGATGTTCTAACGATCCGACGGTGAAACTTTGTCCGATCAAGCTGAAATTTTAGCCGGAGGTTACTCTCTTATCTTTCTTCATTTTTTTCGGTGGGATTGCTCATCGGAGTTCTGCAGAAGAGCCCGAAATTCTGTGAAGTGCTGCTAACCGCAACAAATTTCTACCAGCGTGAATACTTGTTGTTTCAACGATCCAACGGTGAAAATATCTCTGATTGCCCTGAAATTTTTACTGGAGCTTTGTGACTCATGCTGCTTCATTCTGTTCGGTGCGATTTGAGATTGGAGCTGTAGTTGAATTGCAGAAAATTCGGGAACAGAGAGCATTCTTGAGTAAAGAGATTATTGACTCTTACTTTGTTAAATTCCTAATTGTTGATTTGGGCCATTGTTGGTGACCACTTGAGGATTAGGAAGAGTTTATTGATATGCTCTATGATTAAGTTTAGAAAGACCTATTGTATCTGTTGATTTGGTATTAGTGGAACATTTACCGTTCCGTGGGTTTTTTAATCTCTTTTGAGAGGTTTTTCCCACGTTAGATATTGGTGTTGTTTTCTCTGCTATTTTTTTTTATTGCATATTGGATATTATTTGGTTGATTGACTGCATTCAGGGAGCTTTCATATTGTTTGGTTGGTAGTCCATTATATTATTTCCGCTGCAGATACCCATCACTTTTTGTCAGTTTATGCCTGAACTATTCTCTCATTTTTCTTAAAAAAATTCTTCATTGGCATTATGAGACAAGCATGCTTTGAACTATTCTTGCTTCAGTTAGAAGTGTTAAAATATTCTCCATATGACTATTCAGAGCTTTGAATATTGATTAAAGTGAGAGCAAAGTTTGAAATTACACAAGTTTATAACCTTTCGTTTTAATTAAGAAAATGAAGTGGCATATACAGAGACATCCCTTCCAATTTAGTAGTAATGTATCTGTATCTGTCTATTAACATTAGCTTCAGATATTGACACATTGTGTCCTTTCACTTTTCTGAATGTCCCAGGAAATGATGTTTCACTTTTTTTAATTTTTGTTTATTTACGTAGTAATTCAGATAGTTATACACCTAATCTAATATCTAATATTATATATATAGTAAAATAAAAATACATGCGTGTCGTGATTTAGTTTTTGAACTATACAAAGAACTTCGATGTTCCACGCGATTGTTTCTTGTTCATGGAATGTTCCACGCAAATCTGAATGCATTTTATTATATTATCAACCACAATCCGTATTCGTCAGGTTTTCCTTTACGTGTGCCTTTGATGTTTGACGTTAATATTTTCAAATCATTGAGTAATAATTAATAGTATTTACTAATCTCAAAATGAAGTGTATTTTATATTGTTTTATTTATAATTTGAAGATAAAACGATAAATTATTGTCAATGTATTTTAATTGTATCCTACAATTCAAATACCGTGAGACTGAATTAAAATTAATTTTTTTAATCACATCAAGATAGAAGATGTCACCAATATTGTTAATATTATTTCTTTTTTATTGAGTGAGATTTGTTCAGCATAGACTGATTCAAGCAGATTTCTTGTAAAGTTTTATATTTGAACTTTAGTATTATAAATTAAAATCTAGAATTAAATATGTTTGAACCAGCTAACAGGGCAACCCATCCAACATGTTTAATCTTCTAAAGTTTTGCTCATTCAATTATTGACCTCCTCACTCATTGATTATTATTAACAACTACAGGACCATTAGTTTCTTGGGTTAGAGAAGGCCACTTGAAAATAAATCAGGCGAATTTAATGACAATTGTTTGATGGAGAAAATTGAAAGAAAAAAAACTAAATATGAACAGATTGGTTAATATATTTTATTTTATTTTTTACTTGTTTTTTTTAATCTATTTTTTACCTTTTTATTTTTTATTTATCTTTTATTTATATTTTTCTTGGACCAAACAATTTCAACTTTTACTTCATTTTATCCTTTTTTTTTATCGAATTATGTTTCCTATATTTTGAAGAATATGTGATTCCATACTCTTTAATAGTAATTTCATCTTTATCTTCTGTTTTAATTTTAAAGATTGTTTCGTCTTTTCAGTATCACTATTGGAAAAGTAATATACTAAATCATAATATGAAGATTTGAAATTTTAAAAAATCTCTTTATTAAAGTATACCTACACAACACAAAATAAGATTTCAAACAATAAGAATAATTTTTTTATATATTAAAAATATATATTCCTACCAACAGTTAAATAAAACATTAATAAAAATATTATAAAACTTTTGTATTGAAATAAAAGTTAAAAAAAAAATAAAAGCAATATAAAAATCTACAAAAACTTTATCGAATAACTCGTGGAAAATGTGTTTAGAGATATTATATTTTATTTTCATTATGTCCTATTTTCAAAGGATTGACGTTCCATCCTATGAAATAAAAGTCTCACGATGTTTTGTACTCAATAATTATATTAGGGAGATTGAATCAAAATTATATTACTTCATGGTAGGAAAAATCTAATTATGTTTAGTTTAACAAACTTTTAGATAACAATCAAATTGAATAAACCAAATCAATCTCCAAATATGAAAATTATAACAAACCGTAACATATCTAATAAAAAGAAACACCAAAAGTCAGAGACTTCTCCTAGGTGGTCAATTGAACCTTAGGGTAATGCTAACTCGCCTTGAATGTTCTGTATTAGATTATGTTAGATCGTGTTTATACTATAATCATTTTTTATTTCTATTTTTCTTCAACTAAATATTTTTAACTTTCATTTTACCTTTTTTTTTTATAAACCAGGCATTAATTATTATTCTCAACATTTTTTCAATTCAGCAAATAAACGAGTTTGAAACCTAATTTTAGAAAAAGAAAATTGTTTTATCCGTCCAAGAAAAAAAAAAGAGGAAATAAGAGAATTGATAAAGGTAACAGAGGAGAATAGAATAGAGAGAGACACTGTAGTATACCTAATCAGTTGTTGTGTGATGTCAGAGAGTACCTCGTTAGTTTCCCACCCTCACCTTCCCTCTACCCATTCCACTGACCTTTTATTCATGTAAGAACTTTCCTCTTCTCTGCAAAAGGAAATTTCTCTGCTGAACAACATTCTCAAAGGGGAAGAGCAGAATGAAGGTAACAAAAAGTCCTATGCCTAGTTAACCTTCTTATGTTACATTTACATTCACATTAAATATTCACATTATTGCCACATCTTTTATCTGAATCCTTTCAACTTCCCTGGGTGTATCGAAAATCCATATGATGCTTCATTTTCTGCAGAATAACATTCGCATCCGTGATTTACGACCGCAGCTTGTGCTGATCGCTTTCTGTCTCTTCACCTGTTCCTCCGCCTCCAAGGTCGTTTTCTAATAAATGCTGAATTCCTAAATAATTTTTACCATATTATTTTTTATGTTGTTGTGACTGAGTCCGATGTAACAGATCGGAGAAACTTGCGGGTCGGACAACAAATGCGACACGGGACTCAGCTGCCAGACATGTCCTGCCAATGGAAATACCCGACCAAGATGTTCGCGGATACAACCTTTGAGCCCCACTTCTAAGGTTAGGTCCTTGTCCCAGCTCTTCTCTTTCGGAGTTCGAATCGACGTTTTTATGGATTTTGGATTCTGTTCAGGTGAAGGGATTGCCGTTTAACCGGTATTCGTGGCTCACAACTCATAATTCTTATGCCCTGGCCGGAGCTAGATCGGCCACCGGCTCCGTCATTTTAGCGCCGATGAACCAAGATGACACTGTGGCTGAACAACTCAAAGTAAGATTCTCTTTCCCTGTTTTTTTATTCAGAATAATCTGGAAATGGGAATAGGGAATAGTTTTATGTGCAGCAATGGATTAAACAAAACGGAGAATAGCGATTATTTGCGTGCGGTTGCTAATTGCTCAAGGATTGAAACATATATTCTACTTAACAGGTATTAATTTATTGATTAATTAGTAAACTCGGAATATGGCGTAGGACAACCAAGAAAAGGATTATTATGCTCGCAATTTTCAAAGGGTATCTTTTTGGGTTTCGCAATTCCCAAAGGGTAATTGCGTATATATAAGTTTGCTATAAATACTTATTAAGAAATTTTGAATAATTACCTCAATTTTATATTTTATCAATACACTATTAATCATTTTGTGAATTTTATTGTTTATGTTTTTTTATTTCATATTTTATCCATACTTAGATTTCTAGTGAAGTAATGACTTGTTATAAAAAATAAAACAAAGTTAACAAGATTGTTTTGTAGAAATTGACGCCAAAATTACGTTGTTTTAGTTTTTCTTAATTCTTTTGGGATACATCATTAATATGTTGGAAATTTAACGGGTTTTGTAAAGTTTCTAAAAATTAAAAATGAAGATACATTAAAAAAAAAAAATCTACGTGGTAAAGCTCAGAAAATAATAATATTATTATTATTGAGAAGTAAAATGTATAATTAATTCTAAATATTTTAAAGATTTTATTTAAAGATATTTTGGAGGGTCGTAATGAAGAAATTTATTTAATTTCTTTATTAAAAATACACCAAAAAATTGACACGAATTATATTGTTAACACATTTCTTTCAAAAAAAATTCATAAAAACTGTTTTAAATTTATTTTAAGAGGCTTATTTTTAAAAGTTGTAATCTTAACATTTTTTTTTTCTCTTCGTTCAAACGAACAAAAATTGTTTTGAAAGGAATTGATGCTTTTTGCGAGGACTATTCAATTCCTAGATATATCGACATGCATTGGGCGGGTTCCATTCCTTTATTGCTTTTGTCTTTGTTTGCATTTGTTTCCCATGTGAATAAACATTTTTTAACTGGTATAGCAGAGAATCCAAACGCGTTAGTAGTTGTTGGATAAAGTTATCAACTTGTATTATATAAATTATGAAGTTGTATTCTATAAATATAAATTAAACATCAAATATTTTATTGAGCTTACTTTGGGAATGGGTATTCTCATCAACCGTTTGCCTGTTAGAAAATAAATCACTGGCACTCAGTTTTCCTGCATAAACAAACGGATGCTTAAGTGCTTATTTGCTTATGGCAGTATCGATTTTAACAAAATTTTAAAATTTTATATGCGATTGAAATGAGAACTAATATTAATCTCAATCATATTTTTATTAAATCGTGTAGAATTAATTTTGTAACTTTTAAACACAGTGGCCCTTTTCGTTTGGAAAACTCACATGGTCAGTGTATAATAATAACTCAAACATACAATAGCTGTCTTGTCTTTTTGACCTTTTCTTTAAGAAAAAGAAAGAAAAAAAAGTCTTGGAGGGGTAGGCAATTTTTTATCAAACAAGTAGTACCTTTTAAGTTTAGTTGCTGAAGTGACGAATGAATTAATCACATTAACAACGTAATATAAACCATATGAATTATTCGACCATTTAAATTATAAAGATCTTGATGAATTAAAGAAAACAATATGTGAATCTCAAATTCGTAAAATCCAACTCTAATTTTGTTCCTTTAAAATTAGGGATGTATTTTAAAACAAAGCACTAACACTATAAAAATGTAGTTTAATGTCGATGTTTTACCATACTTTATAATTTGATTCACAATTCTTTGCTTTTTGATTTTTTATTGGATCTACGACAGAACGGCGTCAGAGGATTTATGTTAGATATGTATGATTTCCAAAACGACGTATGGTTATGTCACTCCGCCCAAGGCACATGTTACAACTTCACTGCATTTGTAAGTGCTTGGAAAGTGACTCTGCTTTGTTCAATTTATAATGTGCGACATAGAAGCTTGGTCGAAAATATTTGTTGTGTAGTAACATTGAAATGTCCATATGAATGTGCAGCAACCAGCCATAAACGTGCTTAAAGACATGAGGTCATTTCTAGATGCAAATCCATCTGAAATTATCACCATCTTCATTGAGGACTACGTGAAATCCTCTCAGGGCCTAACGAACGTGTTCAAAGCTTCAGGGCTGAGCAAGTACTTGTTCCCAGTGTCTCGCATGCCCAAGAACGGTGGAGATTGGCCAACTGTGGATGACATGGTTCAGAAGAATCAGCGTCTAGTGGTCTTCACCTCCAAATCAGCCAAGGAAGCTTCCGAGGGCATTGCTTATCAGTGGAAATACGTTGTAGAAAACCAATGTTAGTTCCCTACCTGCCTCTGCATTTTCGTTTGAAACATGTTTTACTTCTGCACTTTGACACAGAAGTACTAGAGATGAATTTATCATATACTTATGTTTATTAATCATGGTTATGTGTGGGAATTACAGATGGAGATGATGGGATGAAAGCAGGCTCTTGTCCAAGCCGTGCAGAATCACCTGCAATGAACACAAAGTCTAGATCGTTAGTATTGGTCAACTATTTTCATTCTGCTCCTAATCGATCTCAAGCCTGTGCTGACAATTCAGCTCCACTACTTGCCATGATGAAGACTTGTCATGATGCAGCCGACAATCGTTGGGCAAATTTCATTGCTGTTGATTATTACCAGGTACTTGTCTAACTTTTTATCAAATCACTCATCTGTCTAATCCTTAATTACTCTCCACTTAGCCTAAAAAAACCTTTGTAATCTATTGATGATAATAATGATGTTTTAAAGAGGAGTGATGGCGGAGGAACATCAGAAGCAGTTGATGAAGCAAACGGCCATCTCACTTGTGGGTGTGACAACATTGCCTATTGCAAGGTTTGCTTTCGACTATCTTTCAACTCGTGTAGTTACTACTTACTACTGCGTTTATACCTATGTAAAGTAACGAAATTGATCCTATATTGCGAAATGTAGAGAGATTAAAGTATTAAAGTCTAGTAATGTTGCATCCTTCAAACGTAGCTCTCAACTATCCTAGTATTTAACTGTGCATCAATGATATGCAGGCAAACGCTACGTTTGGCACTTGTGATGTCCCTCCCATTTCTCCACCCCCACCTGCGACAGAAACACCCTCCGACAACCAGCAGTCTCAAAATAATAATAATGCAAACAATGCTTATATTGGTAGAACAACCAAGTCGATGCAAACGGTTGTGGTGATTTTGGCCACGATATCTTTCTTGGCATGGTTATAGGATGTTATTAGTTTTGAGTAGTTTCTTATCATTGAAAGATATGCATGCATATATGTTGTAAACGTAGAGTTAAATGGTTCGGCCAATTTGATTCGTAGTATTGTATGGAATGTGAGTCATTTTTCATCACACAAAACATTTGATGGTTGTCTTGTGACTCGGTTTGTTTAATGATTAACATCCTAAAATACTAATCAAAATCTTGATGGTGAGAGAACTCCTTTCTATAACACTTGTTTCTTAAAGGTCACCGATTTTAAGGAACTTGTTTTAAAATAATTGTCGTTGCTGTCTAACTGTTGTGGACACAGTTCCTCTTAATTTTTTCTGTGAAACTCGTTAGGCTGATGCATCATGTTTTCCTTATCAAGAAAACTGCATTCGGTCAGTAGTTTTCTGCTTTTTGTCTGAACTTCTAAGCTTAAAGCTTTATCCTGAATTTCAGCAGTACAGTTTTTTTGGGGGTTTTCATCATTTGTGCAAGGAAGTGATGAGATGCAAGTCATCATTAGGTGACTTTTTCTGTCCCCTAAATTGCCATACTATAACTTAAATCTCCATTATACCTTTTTGAACAAAAAAATCTTATATTCCATCCGACTCGCAAAGTTTATACTTTTCGAACAAAAAATCTTATTCCGTCCGACTTGCATTTTACTGCGAGTGCTACATCTAAAAAAACAAGCTAGAAAAAGTTATGCAGGCTTGCAAAGTAGCGAGGTGCATGTGGTATAGTATAAACTGCTCGTCACGTTTTGCGAAGCAGAGTGAAATGAACTGATCACTGATGTAGGCCTAAGTAGTGGAGAATATAAGGGTGTAACAGGGACTGTAGTACGATGGTATCTCCATTAGACTATAAAACAACGAGGAAGTAAAGACACTAGGACTAGAGACCATAACAAGTACCTCTACGTTACATGAAAACTGATATACTACATACAAAAAAACACAAAAGCTAAATTATAATACAGATATCAGTGTTTTTGCAAATTAGCACTACTCAGTATAGATGCAGTTAGTGCCACTATTTATCTAATTGAAGCATCCAATTTTGTATCTGTATAGAAGTTTAGAAATGATTGAAAGATACAAGATAGAAGCATCCAAAGGCATAGGAAAAGTATCAGTGAAATATCAATGCTTCTTAGATACATACACTGAATATGGTCCATCGCAGAACTATTCAAAGTCAAATGCATTGCTATAAGGTTTCCCAGTTGCCCCCGTTCGTTCATTCGTGACCTATTCTTTTGGAGCCCTCATTCTCTTTTTATCGTAGTCATTCAGAGTACAAGATGGAAAATTAAAATAACAAGGAAGTAGATATCGATGTTATAGCGGATGCTTTGAAATTTGAATACTTAACCACGGTTACATCTTTTAACATAGCACACCCTTTCTCTTATCTCTTTTCCTGCATACAAAGGTTATTTACCCAACTAGGATGCCTTGTACTGCTATACACTATATATATACTCCAGAAACAACTTGGATCCTACAAAGTAAAAGCTCTTACACGCTAAGACCTGCAAAACTGAAGTCAGGCCTCTGTCCATAAATAAACTCTGTCAAAACACACATTTACTAAGGTTAAGCACTTGAGCCCCAAATGGAATTCAAATTTCTAAATTGCAATAGGTTAAAATTACCAAAATAAGTCCAAGATCCCACAAAGTAAGTAGATACTCTCAAAATTTTAAACACCACTGCCAGCCATTCACACCATGACCTAAAACACTCTATAAACTTCAGCTTAGCAGAAATAGATGCACTTCTGAGACAACTCTCTAACAGGCAGGGCTTGAAAGCACAAATCCATTACCAGTGTTAAACCACATCAATCCAAGGGCACAACGTTAAACCCCAGTCCAGACCAAACATGTTACCCATTTTATACAACCATCAGTGACTAAAACCATTTTCAGAGCAAAGTTTAAAAGGAGCTACTACAGTATCATTGGGTTAAACAATTATTAAGAAACATAATTGCACAATAATGCATTACAACATCAGGAAACAATTGCCTCATGTAATAAACAATCAAAATTCCTCTGCTTTATCCGTATTCCATCCTAATTATTACACTATAAAGATTCTCATCCTGTGGTTAAATAATCCATCCACATCCCTAAAAAATGGCAACACTCTATCTGTAATATAAAAAATTGATCAATACCGTGAAATATCCATCTAAGCTGTCTTGGGTGCCTCCGCCGCTACGCCGGCGGCGGCAGCTTCGTCAATAATCTTCTTATTCTTCTCAATAGCAGCGGCAACTTCTTTCGGCATATACTTCTCGTCGTGCTTAGCGAGAACCTCCGCGGCAGAAAAATAACACTCTAATCTCCTCGCCTTCTCGGACACGTTATTCGTCGACACCTCCTTCTTGATCTCCTCCGTGAACGGTTGCACGATCCCTTCCACCACCACGGAATGCCCTTCCCTGAACAAATCCGGCAAGGACCCCTCGTACCGGACCACGATGTCAGTGATGAGATCGGTGATGACGAACTCCACCTCCGGCTTCGACTTCGGGTAAACCACGCTGCCTTCAAGGACCAAACCTCCCAGCCGGAACCGCGCCTTGGTGGGGTTGGTCGCGTACTTTTCAAGCGCGTCGGTGGGAGTGATGTAGAACACCAATTGGTCTTGGAAGTTGTTGAGCACGATCACCACGAACCCCGCGAGGCCGCTGAAGGTCAGAGCGTAGGTCCAGAGGCGCCGCGTCTGGAGCTGCCGGGCGCGCGCACCGATGTCGACCGACTTCCGCGGGCGTGGCGCCGCGCGGCGCGCCGTGGAGAGGAGACGGTGGTCTGAGAGGAGGGGCGGCGAGGGCTGGAATTGAGGGCGGCGGAGGGCAGAGGGGAGGAGTGAGGCGGTGCGAAGGAGATGGGATCTGAATCGGAGGGCGAGTGACGATGCCATTTGCACTGGTAAAGCGAAAGGGGTTAGAAAAAATGATTATTGGGTTTTGGGTTTTGGATTTTGAATTAGACTAAGCCGCCATGGCTGAAGCTGAAACTGAACAATGCGATGTAGCCGAGAAGTTTCTCGTGCTATTGAATGAACATGAAAAGAACGAGAAAAAGAAACACAAATAGAATAATACTAGGTAAATTTACTTTTCACAGCCAATAAATTTATGTTGTAACAATATATATGCTCCTAAAAAAGAGGTTGTTACAATATATGCATAAAAAATATATATATCAAATCTCCGTAACTAAAATTTGAAATTAATTTCATTAATGTGACTTGAATTCAAAAACTATATATTTAATTTGTTTTAAATTATAATTTTTTGTTTTATTTTTTTTAATTTTCTTTTAAGTTTGATTAACTCCAATGGCTCGATATAGGATAGAATTAATCTTTTTTTTTTGAAGACACTATTTTTTACTTAACTTGTTATGTTGAATTATTTATTTTATCAGTCCTATTTTCGCATACTTTATTATTCATCTTAATTTTCGTCTTATACATCTTTATATTAAGTTAATTATTTAAAATTTGAATAATTATTAAAACATATTGAATCATATTCTTAAGGTTCAATGTTGAGATAAAAAAAGGTAAAAAGAAGTAAATTTTCACTTTGTTCTAGCTTATTAGATTACAAATCATCCATGCTTACACCATCAGCTACCATACAGTAGGTATATGTGATCACTTTAACCAACCAGATTTCAGTGTAGACTCAAATTGAATCACTTTTTTTCAAGAATGTTTTTATAATTTTTATTTTAGACATTAGATCGAGAGACAAAATTGAATATTTACGCAATAATATTTAATTAATTAAATTATTTCTTAATTTAAAAAATATGTTGAACAACACCAACATCTTAAAAATGATTACAATATATAAAAAATTTATGTCATAATTTTGTTATTTCATTATTTATTCTATCACTCTAACTTATAACGATTTTTATAGTTAGTTAAGTGAGAAAATTAAATTAAAATTATTATTTATTTATTATGTGAGTATAATTACTTTAATTTTTCTTTATTCATATGTCACTAAATATAAAAATATATTAGCGTTGGGGTTGGGAAAAATACGATAATGATGCATTTTTCACTGAATTATATTAAAATAGATAAAATTGAAAAAAAAAATTACCCATTAGATAACTTGTGTTTGAAGACATTATTTTAAAATAAAAAATTCATGCTTTGATGCTTCATTTTTTAAATAAAAATTGTGCTTCATGATTTCTATTTTTTTTTTTCAATTGCATGCACGACTATTTTTTAATTCTTATTTATTTTTATGTTAAAATGAAATAAAACTCACATCCATGATGATCCAAGCAAAGAAAAGGAAGTCCTTGAGATTCTTCAACCTTCAAACAATTGTAACTTTTGTCAATAAGTAATCACCACCATTGGTGATACACAATACTCAAGCTATGTGGGAAGTGTAGAGAAGAAAGGTGATGTAGGAAGAAGAAAGAATTTGGATATTTTGAAGAGAAAGAAAAAGTACTTTTCTTGGACCAATGAAGCAATTCATCTCTTTCTTAATTAATTTGAGTTGTAGTTCCTTCCACTATCGGAACACTCAAACTTTATGGGCTTTCCCTCCACCAAGACCTTTGATCAAAATAAAAATAATATAATAACAATTTCCAAGATTGTATAAAAACTGGTCTCTCTCCCTCCATTTCAAATTTAATTTCTGCAATTTCACCATCAATCAATCTTCCTTCTTATTATGTTCATGGATTCTCAAGTGTTGCTGGGTGTTGCACTGTCATCAGTGGGTGGTTTCAGCACTTCCATCGGTGCTGCCTCTTCTCTCAATTTCCATTCATAATTCGATCATCCTATTATCACATCATGCCTCCATATTTTTGTTTCCTAGATCAAAGTCTTCAACACAACCATATTATATATATATATATATATATATATTTTATCTCATTCTTCCATGCAAAATTATCACGTACACCCCCATTTTAGGATGAGATACAATGAAAGAAAACGTATGCTTTTAGTTCTCGCAACATGGTCAAAGTATAAATAATTTTATTTTGATTTACTCTTTCTTTGATTTTGAAGCACGGAGCTTTAGAAAGAATTATTAAGATTAACCTGTTTTCTAAAATTTGTGATTCAAATTCATCATATAGCAAAGTACAAGGGGTTTATCATGTTTATAATCAAAAGTATTTCAAAACCACATCTTTCTCAAAAAAGAAAATAAAAGATAAAGAAAACAAATTAGAAACATGATAAGTGATGATAGAAAAGAAAAGTTAATATATTAGTTAAATATGCTTATTAACGTCTATTTGCTATAAAAGAAACCATTTGTGTGGAAATATGTTATAAATCTATCATATCTAAAACTTTTCATTTTTGTAAGACTTTTCCGATAAATATTTAAAAATTCGTATTAAAAAGTTTTACAAAATACAAAAAATTCTAGCAGATTTACAAAATATGTAATCGTGTTTTTAATTTATAAAGGCGTGGATTTATAAACCTGATTATATATTATATGAAGATTATTTGAGACTACTATATATGATTGAAGATTATGTGTTTATTTTGATATAGTTCTTCAATGCAAGCCTCTCTATGTTTGCACTTCATTTGAAGAAAAAATATTTATAACTTCGACATTGTAGGTAGATTCAGTGTTGACAAATTAGGTTTAAACACATATGTAAAATGCCCAAAATTATATCCATTACTATGGTAAATTCTTATACATGGAGCTAGCTGGACTAACATTTCTGAAATCGAACAGGTGCCCTTTTCGTAATCCTTAGTAAAACTCCAAGCTTGAAGGTGCTTGGACTGTTACAGGTGATTTTTATCTTTCCAACTCGAAAACTTCGTTTTATCTGTTTTGATATTCTGAAGTTGTGTCATTTCATTCCATGAAGGGTTTTGCTGCTGGTTTGATGCTGAGTATATCATTCTTTGATCTCACTCATAATGCCTTGAACTCACTTGGCTTCCTTAGAGGCAACCTTTGGGTATGCTGTGCTCTCCTCTTTATCACAATTCAATCAATCTACCATCTCCCTTCAAACTTCTTCTGACCATAAATTTTGACCTCTTTTTCTCTAGTTCTTTGCTGGTGTCATATTCTTTGCTGTTGTTGCCAAATTTATACCAGAGCCAACAGCTGTTCCTCCCATTTCAAATGGGAAGAGTACCAAGGTTTGAATCAACTTTTACCTGCCTAATCACTGCTTTCTCTATTTTTCTGCATTTTCAAAATACTAATAATGTGTAACACTCTTGAAAACAGAAAGCTGGAAATGAAGGAAACAAAAACATTATGAAAAGGCGGCGCCGTCAAGTTTTACTCAGTGGTGTTATCACAGCCATAGGTATAGTTAATTGCATGATCACTTTCCAATAGAGAGTAATTTTGTTTCTCATCATATAAGGTGATTTCTAACTTTTCATTTTTATTTTATCACACAGGTATAAGTTTGCATAATTTTCCTGAAGGAATGGCAGTGTACCTTGGATCCATGAAGGTACCCCTTCTGTAAAAATGTTCGAAATTTTGAATGAGAATTCATTAATATCTATATCTACAATGACATGCATATTGATCCGGGGCTTTATGGTTAATTGTCCAAGTATTACTTGTATACTAGTATCTAATATGTTTGTTAATTTCACTTCAATTTTGATGATTGTGTCACGCTTCTTCTAATAGGGAGTTCGCGTTGGTCTTAACCTTGCCCTGGCCATTGCACTGCACAACATTCCAGAGGTATGAACTTTTGTCAATATTATAGTTTATTTTGCATTTTCTCTCAACATTATAGTTTATTTTTGTAGTATCATTTGCGTTTCACATAAACAATTGTATCATTCTTCTGCTTTACAGGGTGTTGCTGTTGCGCTTCCTGTCTATTTTGCGACAGAAAGGTAAGAACTTTCGTGGATTCTATATACTCTAGCGTAACATTTTTTGTTGATTTCTATGGGGATGTTGTTTGTTATTTTTATATTCCACCAATAACTGGAAATTTGAATAATAACTTTCCTTTTTCAATTGTGAATGTGTCGTAGTAAATGGGAGGCATTCAAATTGGCATCACTTTCCGGCTTTGCTGAGCCACTGGGTGTTATAATTGTAGGTAAATGATCTGCTTTCCTTGCTTCGCATCATAAATAATTTGGCATATTAACAATAATGAAGAATAATGTTCATATGTTTAAGGTCAGATGAGGTATGCATGATAACACAACCTTGCAAATTGGATCCCTTTCTCTCTCAATTTTAATGGTTTTCATGCACATAGATATAGATATGTGTGCGTTAATAGTTTTGAACTTAGTATGATTTTTCTTCCTTTTCTGTAGCCTGTTTATTCCCTACCAGCCTAAATCCTGAGATTCTTGAAGGTATCCTTGGAGCAGGTTAGCACAAATACAAATTCTAGAAGTCAGAATTTGATTGTGGGCAATTTGTTATGTATATGTTCTGATGGTTCTATTTTGATTAACAGTTGGTGGAGTTATGGCTTTTCTAACCCTTCACGAAATGCTACCACTGGCTTTTGAGTATGCAGGACAAAAACAATCTGTTAAGGTTGTTTTTTGTGGGATGGCTTTCATGTCTGCAAGGTACTTCTAAAACATCTCAAAGCCATCCTACATTTAGTTTTTAGTTTTTGTTGTTACTTTGGAAACTGTTTTAATGCACAAACTAAGGTGACAAAAGTAAATGTGGATTCATAAATGGTTAAAAAACTGGTAACAATTCATATCTCAGTTTCAATTTCACAATACCACTTTTCTCATAAAGTGGACAACCTACAAGATTCTCTAACATTAAAGAATTAGCTATATAGCTACAACACAGTATAAGTATTTGTGATTCTAATATGTAAAGGACAACAACGACAACCTACAAGATTTTCTAACATTAAAGAATTAGTTATATAGTTACAACTCAGTACAAGTATTTGTGATTCTAATATGTAAAGGACAATAACATTTTTATTTTTGAAATGTAAAGATCTTATATCGATTACCGATGGAATTTTTCAATAATTTAAAAGTGAATTTTAAGTTTAACTAAATTTTAAAAACCAGTTTATAAAGTGATGTATGACTTATAAACTGTTAAAAGGTTTTATTTTTATTCGACATTAGATTTTCAATACCTCCTACTAACAGTTCTAACAAATTATAATAGTCTTCCATAATAGTTTTATAGTGTCACTCCATTTTATAACATTTTATGTAAAATAGAGTTGATAACATATAGTATTGCGGGGTGTGCAGCTTGTATTTTCTACGTATGAGCTTACCAGAGGACATGTAACTGGGAACAGTCTCTTTCTTTTCTGAATGAGATGCATTTGAGAGTACCATTATGCACTGTCTTCTTGCTGCTGTCATCAGGAAGATGCCATCAGAGACGAAACTCTGAAAATTTCCAATAACATTAATGTAGAGCAGGAAGATAGCAGTTGAACATGAAGCAGGTAGGATCCATTCATCTGCAATCATGGTTCCCCTGTATACATATATACACATGTACAAATAAAAGCAACTTGCAATTAATGTTCTTCTGTCATCTTAAATTTCATGACTTGTGTTCTTTATTTACTCCTAGTTCTTGGAGTAGTACAACACACCACGTAAATTTCGTTGAAAAAAGTCTCGTTTTCTAAAAAAAAATCATTTCACAACTCACTTTACTTCCTCTACTTTCACATGAATCTGTCTCTTGACTACATTTCATTTCAGCAGCAAGAATATTATCCTACGATTATGATATAAAAATCCACAACGTGATGCACCAAAGTTTGAATTCTTATTAAGAGAGATATTCCTATGTAGTATGGATAGGTGTTTCCAACAAGTTTGTTTGAAAGAGTTAAAAAAAAAAAAAAAAAAAAAAAAAAAAAAATTTTAATAATTAAAAAAAAAAAAAAAAAAAAAAAAAAAAAAAAAAAAAAAAAAAATTCTTTCCTATTTCATGTCATGCAGAAAAAAAGAAAGAAACTTACAGTGAGCAACATTTATAACTCTAAGGGGAGTTTGACAAAACATGTTACAATCCAAAACAGCTTTTATCGATATCAAAAAAAAAAAAAACTTAAGAACAAGGAAAGCATTGATATTTTTTATTAATATTTTTTTTGTTGGACAATTAAAAGCATAATTAAAGAGAGAAGTTACATTTACCTCTAATGATATTGCACCATATAATACTTCCTTTTTTTTTTAAATAATTAGTTATGTTTTTTTTAATTCCATCTATATTCTGTATAATTATTAAATAAACATTCGCTTTATAGTATTTTTAATAAATAACACTTCTCTTTTATATTTTTAATAAAAATAATACTTATTTTCTTTACAATTTTATTTATATTTTTAAAATTTTGATTTTAGTTTTTATAAATTTTTATTTAACTTTTAGTTAATATGATATTTTAGATAAAGAAAAGCCAGTCTCAAAATATAAGTTTCATTTATTAAAAATATAAGAAAACATTTATTTAAAATTTTAAAAATATAAATATATTTTTACTAAAAACATAAAATATAATATTATTTCAAAATTAAATGAAATGCGGATGTTATTTATCATATATGTAGGAAAAATAAGTCTAGTTTCTCTTTGTTAATATGATTATTATCAAAGACGCAATTACACATTTAACCAACGCATCACTTAAAAAATATAAAATAAATAAATAATTATTTATTTTAAAATTAAAGGAATGTAAAATGATGCTTAACTTATATTTTAGAAGAATAAGTATAATTTCTTTATATTAATATAATTATTATCAATTACACATTTTATCAATGCATCACTTTAAAATGTCACAAAGGTACCCCAGTTTTCTACCTAAACTGAATACTCGAAATATACTTAGTACACATCAACTTGTTTTTCGAATTTAATTCATTTAAGATCAATTTGTTTAAGTCTAATCCAAACATCAGTATCAGAAACAGGCTACATCACTGAGTCATTTAAGTTTCCTAAGGATATAAGTTTAAATTGAGTGAGAAGTGGTGGAATGAAGAAGGAGAATGTAATAAAATGATATTAAGTTTTATTGTTTGAGTTATTTGAAAATAAGATGAAACAGAATAGAAAATCCTCACTTTATTGTGCTTATTTATTCAATGACTAGTTAAACAGATCTCACATCTTAACTTATTTTTCTCCAAAACTTCAACTCATATTAATTAAGAAAATATGTTAACCATGCTGGTAATAAAATATTCAATTTTAAAATTAAATTGTCTCTTATTTTCTCTTTCTTCTTTAGACATATCACTTCACTCTCATTTTAAGTTAAAAAAGTTTTAACCTATTAATTACTTTCGAAGTTTTCCTTTCGCAGTATATATTTTCCCTTTTCTTGCTACTCACATATTAATTCTTTTAAGTAATTGCTTATAATTTTGTGCCAACAAACTTATTAACTTATATTGTCAACTTAACTGCTTTCATATATATATATATATATATATATATATATATATTATATCAAACTGATTCTTCCTTCCTAAATCTTAATCATTATTTTTATTTGTTTTTTCATTTGAACCGATTATGAATATCTTTCCATTTTTTTTCTTGTAATTAAACCTTTTTTTAGATTTTTCCTAAATTTAAAAAACTAAATAGACAATATCCATGCACGATACTCACTCAATAATGATTGATTACAACTTACAATATGAAAGTGAAATTTGACCCCCACAATGGAAATTTTCGATCATTACTCAAAAATAATCTTTACGAAGCCACCAACCACTGAGGTTTACTATCACAATTACATGTGAGAATAAGTAGTTAAATATACCAAAGTTAATAAGATAGTTTTCATAATAATGAAAAAAAAAAATACCAGAAAGAGGATTCAATCCTATTACAGAGGGCATTATCGGAACACTGAGGAGATATGAAGACTTAAATTACTGCAGAAATCTAATTTGTAAACTGTTAGTTATCATAAGTACTAAGATTTTGAATGGTTTCAAAGCGATTTGAGATTGAAGAAAAATTATTTATCAGCCATTTGTATAAACATGTAAGTAATACTTTCTTATCGTTCACTAGATGCATAAGTGAAAGGACATTAAACACCATCTGAACTGCAGTTCAATCCCTTACACATGTTTTTAAATAGGATCACAAATATACTTTTGCGAGAGACACATGCTATATGATGGGTTAACTCTCCTAACAAAAAAAAATAAGAGTTCTTTACACAAAACTCATGAAACTTTACTTAAAAGAAAAAAAAATTATCTCAATTATTTTTATTTTTTATATAGTAAATATTTTCTCTTTTTAATAACTTTTTTATATATGTTTTCCTTCTTTCACCCATGTATTTGTTGAATAAGATACAATTATTTTAAATAATTATTTTTAACAATTCATTACTCTTTTATATTTCATACATTATTTTATTCTTCCATTACTTGAATTTACAGTTTCCCTTTAGCTTATATATTTTTTACAAAATTAACTTTATACACATTAGTATAATATGTTTTTAGACATTACAATATATTAAAAGAGATTTTGTTAAGGACGAATTTTTGTGATAATTGGGTCAAGTAATTCAAAGTGGGGCCTTATACAAGTGACCTATTATCACATTATCTTTTCATCCATTGCGTTGATCAGAAGGTATTCAATGTGTCAAGGCCAGTAGTTATTTACATGGTATATATTCAATGTGAACACACTTACAATTTGCTTATGATTGTTTCGTGTATTTTAGTAGTGGGGATAGCAAAAACAGATGTGTCAAAGAGATCCTTGTCAAGTATAAAAAGCATTAGGTCAAGCTATTAATTTGACCAAATATAAAATTTTCATCATTACCAACTCCCAAGTGGGGCTAAGGATGTTGGACTTCTATTTTTCGTGTTTCGTAAGTGTTTGGAAACCAGGAAATACTCAGGGCTTCCCTTCATGATTTTTAGAAAGAAAAAAGTTGTTTCCAACTTCATGAAAGATAGAATCTGGAATAGGATTAAAAATTGGACATGTAAATATCTTTCAAAGGCTAGAAGGAGACAAACTAATTTTCGCTCATTATTTATATGCTCTGCAGGTCTTCAAAGTATGATTTATCAAAGCTAATTAACTGCAAGAAAGTAATTTGTTATTACATGAGGGTTTTGTTGGGTTGGGAAGGTTGTTATATCTGGTTTTGTGATGAATTCAAGAAAAAAGTTATTTAGAGATCAATATTTAGTTACCAAATGAAATGATAGTTGATTGTTATCAAAATAGTCACTAAATTAAATTTTGGTTGTTAAATAACTATAAAATAAAAATAATGATTGAATTTAGTAACTAATTAAGTCAAATAATTGGTATCTAACATTAGCTACCAAGATTTTAGTGACCTACACTATTAGATTCTAAATTGGTATCTAATTAAGTTAGAGACTAATTTAGAATTTAATAATGTAGGTCACTAAAACCTTGGTAGCTAATGTTAGATATCAATTATATTAACTTAATTGGTCACTAATTTTATATTTTGTAGTTATTTAGCAACTAAAATTTAATTTAGTGACTATTTTGGTCATAGTTAACTACTATTTCATTTGATAGCTAAAAATTGGTTTCTAAATAGTTTTTTTCTTATAATGGACTTGGGAGAATAAAAGGTATAAGGTAGATAAGATTAAATAAAAAGAAATTATAAACACAATTCAAAGGGTGAAGGTTGATAGGAATAAGTGGGAAGTAGAGTGTTAAATATAAATAGAAAATGGCATAGGAAAGTATTGGTGGTTTCTTGGAGAATGCTTGCTAGTTTTTTTTGGCTAGACAAAAAAATATCATATTTAAATCTTAAAAGAAAAGAAAGGTGATTCCTATGCTAACCAAGGTTGGGTTTAAACAAGATGGGAATGTAAAAAAATCTTACACCTACATTACAGTAACAATACAATTATACAGAACATGGAATTAAACAGAGTATATATAACACAAATAAAACTATGATACAAAAACTTTCAACGTGGTATCTCACATATTGAAACTTACAAGTAGTAAATAGAGAGAACATTCAAAACATATATATTAGGAAGGAGATAACATCATTCTAAGGAGTAAATGAGGTTTATATAGCAAAAAAAAAGTTATTGTCTCTAGTGTGTAAGAAAGTGACATTTTATGAAGAAGCAAGAATAAGAGTTAAGTGTTAACTTTTAGGTTTCTTAGTACAAATATTGTGTAAAAGGATCGAAACATCTCTGGTGATCTTTGCTTACTAATACACATATTTTTTAATTAATAAAAACGTCATACCTTTTGAACGTTTCTAACTTTAGGTTAATTATATTAATATCATAATTGTATATGTTATGTTTTACAGAATCTATCGAACAAAATTATTTTTTTACACGTTTTGTGAGCAAATGCTCCATAAAGGTTGCTATATTTGTATTTTAAGTGTTTTTAAATGTATTAAGAAACAATGTTATATTTTTTATACTATTTTAATAATTTATAGAAAGTATTAAATGGAAAAGTAAATTAATTCATTGTATTAGAAGTGTGGGAAATATCAAAAAATAATTATTATTTTATTTTAATGTAGTAAATATTTTATTCTTAATAAAATAAATATTACTTTTATCTATTTATTATTTTAACTTTGTCCTAATTTAGATGTTTAGGCTTCTTCCACCATAATGACAATCTTATAGTAGCAACTTCATTCACTAAGTATGTTTGTGCAATTAATGATCCTCTTCGCGTCTTATTCTAAATGGTTTGAGTTGATAATTTCACCATGTATATATATATATATATATATATATATATATATATATATATATATATATATATATATATATATATATCATCCGAATTTGTCCACATCAACTCAATTGATTGTGGTTCAAATGAGTGACCAGGTGAGTTAGGTAATTATACTTTTAAAAACTGAAGGTGTTTGTGCAATGTTTGAATATTTATGTTGTTACAAATTTTATTAATATTTTTTCTAAACTTCTTGAGTCTCTCTCTAATTTGAGTTGGCTTTTCCAATAGAGAAAGAGGAGGGAAAAAAGTGAGGCAAATCCAAACGTGTAACCGCAGACGCATGATTATGAGCATTAGGTATGAGGAGTGTGGAGTGTGTAGTTTATTATTTCATGCGCATATCCATCCAAATTCATAGAAAAGTTGGAAGAAAAAAGAAAAGAAGAAGAAAAAAAAAAAAAAAAACCTGTTATTAAAGTCTACAATGTTCCATCACATCTCTCGTTGACAGGTTGGGGATGTTGTGACAGATTGACGTTACACTGGATTCCATTGATACCAAGCAAAGAATCACATAATTAGCCATCGTTTTCATCACCTGTTTTACTGTTACGTTAAATCTACAAGTATAGTGGCGCTATAGAAAGAAACCCTGTTAACAGTCACACACTGCCATTATTTAACATGTTCAAGCCCAGGGGGAAAAGGTTCAAAGAAACTTTACCCTAAAAAAATATATAAATAAAGCAGAAGAAGTGGGGACAGCGAACGTGGAGTCCCGATTTTGTTGGCTGAGGGGAATGGACTGAAGAGAGTGAAGTTACGCTATGATTCAAACTCTGCATGTGTGGTACTTTGAAATGACATTTCAAGCACCTCTGGTTGTCTTTCTCTGTGGACTTCAGCTACACCGCATTCCCCAACCTTCATTTTAGATACGAATTTGGAGCCTTCTGCTACGAATCTTATCATTACACTAATGAACTTTTTTAATGGTAGTGTGTGATTAAGAACCCTTGGTGGAAATCATTAGGCTCAGTCTAAACATAGTATTTGATCTGTCCATCATGAAGGACACAACAAAAGTGGGATAGCAGCATCATGCGAGTCATAAAGCTGCACCATCACAGGTTCTAAAGCTTTCCCCAACCTAAATTTGCCCTTCCAACATATTATTATACTATATATCATCATATATATTAATTCTCACCTCTCACTAATTTCACCTGTTTTTGGGTTTCTATTTCAATAAATCAAACTTGTTACATTAGATAAAATTAATGTTACTGGTAAAAGGTAGCGTTGCATGCACTTAGGTATAAAACTATATGACGTGGATGTATAATAAGAAGTTTTGTAAGTATGATTGGAGTCTCTCAGCAATTTGCACGAGTGGAAGAGGGAAAGGGTATGGATTCATCAATATCCGTCACCTCACACTAATCTTTTTTCACTGGGTCGCCATTTACACTACTTACTTTTGTTGCTGGAACTACGTATGAACTGCCTTATGATATGGTAGTTATTAGCGTGCTATTACAAAAGATGTATATTTTTTTTATACATTTCCTTTTACCTTTTTTATATTAATTTAATGAAAATATCAAGTATCCCTAATGGAAAAAACATTTTCCTCAATGTTTAGAAAATAAAAATAAATGGATGCATTTCTTTATAAAACACTTCACTAACATCCTTTTTTTTCACATTTTATACTTGTATTTTTATCTTTAATATGTCACTTGTTATGTTTTACATTTTTATATTGTATCTCTCGTTCCCTCTTCAGGTATAATTTAGAAGAGGTTTCTCTTAACTTTTTTTTGTATGTACTTACTTTTTCTTCCATCATCTTTTTTGATTTAATTTTCTTTTGTCTCTTTTTTGCTTTTCATTGTATCATGTACTTTTCATATTTGTCGTTTTTTTTTATCTTCTATCCCATTTTGGAGTGTACATTTATCTATTTGTGAAGGTAAGTTTGAAAGTTATAACTCTAATTAAGGTTAATTGGAAAGGAATGACGAGATTAGAACATGTGTTGGAACTTGGAAAAATCTCCTCGTACGCCTGTCTTAAATGAACATTCTGTCTGGTATTAGTTAAACCAATGACCGTACAATCCTGGCAGAAGACGGAAATTGAATCATGTAATACAAATTACTTCTCGTTTATGTTTACAGAGAGATAGAAATTTAAACCAAAAAAAAAAAAAAAAAAATAAAAATGGCACAACAGGAGCATTTGTTACGATCTGATACGAAACACCAAGACGCAGTGAGAGAATTAATAAAGGTGATGAGATATGAGAAACCGTCAATAGTTACATAGATTGACACTGTATAAACTGGAATAGTTGCATTAATTTTCTTATTCAATTTCAGAGCCTGCTTGGTCATCATCTTGGTCAAGGTTCATGCAGTCATTTCCATGAGCCGTGTGTCCATATCCAAATGCCTTGATATGATCTTTAAGAGATCTTTTGTGCTTGAAATCAGACCCACAAGAGCAATACCAGCGTTTCCCACAGTTCTTCTCATGAGTTCTCCAATCACCCCTCACAGCAAATGTTTTGCAACATTTTCTGCACACGAAAGGCTTTGTCCCATGCTTTCTTTTGTAATGTGTTTGAAGGGTTCTGAAGTCTTTGAGTGGTTTTGCTCTCGGATGGTCGATGTTGTTCTTGCATCCTGGAGCACAGCAATAGCATGGGAGCCTTAGCATAGCTGTTGGTTGTGTTCCCCTCAGAGATTCTGGTCCCTTTCTATATTGAGATCCATGCCCCCACATATGCATCTGAATATTTTTGCACCAATAGTATTATCATGTAATAACAACAAATAGAAATTAGATTTGAAAGGAAATGAAGAATATATTATGAAACTAGGTCTTTAATTTCTTTCGTGTAGTTATGTAAAATTTAGAATTTGAATTTGAATTACTTTACCATATGTCGGCCAGGTCTTTCAGTAGGAATTTGAAGGAGAAAGGAGGCTTGTACATGTTAAGTTTAAAGTTCATTTTTATAATTTAATTTCTTTTATTTAGAAAACATTAAATTTGAGAAATATTTATAAAAAAAAAAAAAATTGTACGCTCTTCTCTCTCTTTACAAATCTTAACACCCAAACATGCTAACTAGGAACTGCTTCCTTTTGAACAAGTTCTAAGACTTGTTCATCAACCACGCTCTCTGTGATTAAAGAAATAGGAGCCAGTGTAGGGCATCCTGTTAAAGAAAAAGTTCGGGAGCCCAGCAAGAGAATATTTGTACTGTTAATTATATTTATATTCATTTTTGTGATACTCAATTGATGTCGTTTCAATTTATGTCTCCCTTGTCGGTGTGTTTTTTGTTTTTTTGGTATAAACTAATTACACCTGATAAACTATTTTGATTGTAAAAGGGTTGGGTAACAAGTACTCCCATAATTTATATATTCGTAAAAAAATTAACCTAGAGAGAGAGAAAAAAAAAACTTGTGGGTGCAAAAAGGGTTATAATGAACCATATATTGGATACTTATCTTCCCAGAAGAAGTGAGAGATCTCATTTTTATCTTCTTAACAGAGAAAGGGTGATAGATCGAGTAGTTTGGAGCTCAAATAAAGGAAAAGAAATGTAATAAGTTAACCGGGAAAACCCTAAATTATAATGCACACACTCTCGGATAAATTTTCCTCCTTTGACGAATATTTCAGGTGCAAACTTGAAGTCATATACTATACATAGAATTTAAGAAGAGTTCATTCTTTTGGGGCAACTTTTCTGAAAACGAGATCTGTGAAAGTAGGGGTATAGGAGAGTATGAAAAACCGGAAAAAGCTGGGAAAAGGAAAGATATTCTCTTTCTTTCTATAACTCTATTCACCGTTAATTATACCGTTTTTGATTATTTTATTATTCTCCTCGATAAGGGAATTGATCATCAAAATGACCAAAGGTGACAAACCTGCATGTTGTTGTATCTGTTGAACGTCTTGAAACAAAGAGGGCATGCGAACTGTGTTGGGCCAATCAGAATCTGAGCAGAAGTAGGGATCCAATATTGGCCTCTGTTAATTCTATCTGACAGTAACCCCGAAGCATCAGTGATTTTTTCCTCTTTGTCTGAAGCCTCTGCTGAGTATAGGGTTGAAGCTAAATCAGCAGAAGCACCAGTGCTTGGAAGCCCTAAGTGTAAAGCCACAGCCACAGCATCTTCTTCATCCAAGCACTTGGATGTACTTAGTTCTTTCTTTTTCTTGTCCACTTCCATGACACTGAATGAAGATTCAAGATATTGTTCTTCTTGATGTCTTAGATGAAGGAAAGGAAGGGCTTTTGTCTGAGGAGGGGAGGATTGGAACTGAGTAGAAGATATGACACTTGTGTAGGTATGATAATTGGAAGGAAAATAGAATGAAGGATCGATGGGAGAAGTTGATGAAGAAGGAGAAGAGAGAAGACATGGTGAATTGAGGTCCAACCAAAAGTTGAGGTCATTGGATCTGTAGGAATTGGTCATGATGAGGGGTGAAAAGAAAAAGGTATATGATCAGCTATGGAAAGGGTTGGGATATTAATTATAGACATCTGAGTGCACAGAATAAAGGGAAAGGGGTAGAGATGTGCAGAAGATAGTTTGAGATTTTAACAAGCAAAATAGTCACAATGAAAGAGTTAGGTGAAGGGTTAAAGGATGTGAAGAAATTAATTCAATGTTGGTAAAGCAAGACCAATAAAGTTGAGGGAGACAAGAGATCACTGGGAAAATAAAGGTTCAGCAGATTCAATAAAAAATTTAAGGAAACTATTTGGTTTATTAAAATTATGCACTTATCATTTAGTGTTTCATAATGATGCTCCGTTTTAAAACAATAATGGGAGATGAGTGCCAAGTGTTAAATTTAGTGTCACTTAAAAAAACAATATATTTTAATATTTTAAATTACCATTTACTGGTATAATATTTCTCTACCAATATATATATTACATTTATAGCATGATAGACTACGACTCATAATACTTATACTAGTAATTTAATAGAATAAAAAACATATATTAATGGAATTGTTATACAAAATTCTTTTCTACTTTATAATTTTCAAATTATAATTATCATTAATTCTTCTTGCTTAATTTAGAAAATACTAATATATTCACCAACGTCTAACGGGAGGAAATTGATGAAACAAATTATTCATTGAAGTTGAAGTATTGTTGGCTCTCTTCCGTATTGTGTTCTTGCTACCCTACTTTTAAATCATGATTTTAAATTTACCAAAAGACAATTACAATAAAAAAATTATAATAAATTATATCTTATTTATATATTATAAGTTGATTTATTTCTAAGTATGAGATCTACAACATATCTTTTCATGAAAAGAAATATAAATTTTAAATATAAGATTAAATACTTATAAATAATTTAAAAAGAGTTTGATAACAATGACCTATTAATTCTAATAAAATTTCATTATAAATAACTCATATCTTTATCTTTAAAAGGAAGTTTAAGTTTAATTCAATTTTATAAAATTATTATCTTTATTTTTAAAAGGAAATTTAAATTTAATTTAATCTTATAAAATGACGTGTACAATAAAGATTATATCCAATTTATATATTATAATATAAACTTATTTATACTCCACAGTCAATGTGAAATCTTGTTTCACATCTTATGATTTTATGTACTCGAAAAAAAAAAAAAATACTTTAATGGATTTGAAGCAGCATGTGCTTTGGCTTGTATGCTGTGGTCGACTTGGCTCCTCAAAGCACACAGGTTTTGTTTGTGTCTCCAATGCTCTTGCATGCAAAATGTTGACTGTTTGATCTACTATGTCTGTCTCCTTGTTCACAACACTCGAACAAGCTTTTACTGTGTATTTTTCAAATTAGTATTGCTATATTAAAAATTAATTAGACGGACAAGAATGTTTTTTCTTTGATTTTTTTTATACTTATAGGTAGATTGAATTTATTTTGTATCATTACATAGTTATCTCAAAGGAATAATTTATTCAAGTGATAGATATTTAGCTCCTCTTAAGTAAGTTATTTGATTACCGTTAACTAAGCAATTGAGTTTGATTTCTATGCAGAAACAAGAAAATTCTGTGGGAAGAGTCACTTCTAGATGTTTTTATACTTTGGGTTAGAATTTTATTTGGATAACTTGTGCGACAAAAGACATCATCAGTGATTGCCACGTCGTCACTGCTGAAAATTCAATTTTAATCCTAATCAAGAACATTAAAAGCATAAAGCATTATATCTCAATGTTTTAAAATTGTAAAGTATCTCAAATGACAATATTGGTCTTTCTATAGTACCTACTATTTTACCCTGAAATTTCCATTTTTTAGATTTAAAATCTGAAATATAAATTTTTAAATTATGAAATAATCTTACAAAAATATATATTACTATTTTAAAAGGAGGGATATAAACTATGGTGATGCTTGAAATTATTTCCACCCACTATCATTAGGAGGGCCCAAGGTTATTTTATAGGCTTCAAGGCTCGGCCCACTAAACAACTGTAGGCATATTTGGGACCATTGCTTTCTGCACTTTCATAGGGTACCTCCATGGGGTGGTAAATAGACATAAGTGTCGTGCTTTTTATAAAATGCATTTTGAATTATACATTTCAGAGTGCATTTTCTGATCAAAAATGTATTTTGAATTCTGCAATCCAAATGCATTATTCATTATGAATTATACATGAAGGTATATTTAAATTCAAAAATACATTTTGAATTTCATAATCCATAATATATTCTTTATTTTGTATTCTATAATATATATTTTGAAATAAAAAAAATATTTAATATGAAATTTAAAATATTTAATATGAAATTTAAAATATTTTTTTTTCAAATTACACAATTCCACATGTAAATTTATATTCAGGAATATATAAGCTAAAATACAAATTTTGTATTCTAAATTATATATTTCAAATACAAAAATATTGATATTTCACGTTGTAAATTTTATAATTCTGAACATTTTTATGATTAGATAATCGAGAGCCAAAAATGAACATCCTAAATTAAAGAGCAAATTTGAAAATTTAAAATCTATGAAGGTGTATGTTAAAATGGGTGTAGGATGCGTTAGCCCATATCAAGTTAAGCCTAGTAGTCAGTGGAGCTGATTACACATATATATATATATATATTATGTTAATTTCTTCAGTTACTTCTCACTTATTTTAGAATGAATTTTTTTATATATAAAATATATATTCTAAAAATTTATTTTAAAATAAATAGAAAGAACAGTAAGAAATGAATGAGATGGAAGAAGTTAAAGTTACCGTTATTATTCCATATTAAAGCTTTTATGCGATTTGACAAAGAATATGAATTGAATAATTTCAATTTGACTCTTAATTAGATGAGTAAGTGAAATTTTATTATTTTACGAATTAATCACCATAACTAAATTATCACATATGTGAATGTGGTTGGTTGATTTACCTGTTATGGTAAGGGATAGTTATTCAAATTTATTGAATTATAAATTTGTATGTTTGTATATGAATAGTTAACAAAAGATTATATGTGTCAAGATAAATATTATTATTACTCCTTGTCGTTGAACTGATAACAATTCATATTGCTATTTTTGTAATGAGATAATTATATGTAAGAAAAAATTATACCATAAATTATTTTGTCGTTATCATAATTTTATTATGATAATTGATGTATGATAAATATCGATTATAAAATAAATATTCCTCTTTAATCCAAAAGTTCTTACAATCTTCCCAAAGTTTTCTTTAACTTTACAAACCTATTGTTTTTCAAAGTCTTGATCTATAAATGAGTTTAGAGCAGTACACAATTCCAATTTTTCATGATTCACTTGTTCTTCAAGGGAGTAAAACTTTGTCCCAATATTTGTCCATCCAATAAGAAATTAAATTCTTTATTAAATTAGTCAGAGATTCATTATCTACAAACAAATAAATGTGTAGGCTTCCTTACCTTTACATGCAACTCTCTCAAAACAGTGTCAATCATATTGTTTGGCAACCAATAAATAAACTATGTATTTTGCTTCACATAGTGATAAAGCCGCCACTAGTTGCTTATTAAAGCACTCATAAAATTGAGGCTTCTAAAAACTTAAACATGTAACTAGAAATGTTATTTTTATTTGATTTATTACCACATCAATCAAAATCCACCATCCATTTGTTTTATTTTGCTAAGAAACTATACACCATAATCTAGAATTTAGTGTGATTACAGAAACAATTCCCTCAATTGTTATTACAAACTTTGATCACTTGGAAAAATCATTCTGCAAAAGAGATGAATTAATGTTCTTATTCTAAAGTTTAGTTCTTTGTTTAAGACCATATAAAGTTTGATTCAATTTGTATACCATCTTTTCTTTCCCTAAAATCTCAAATAGTGAAATTTGAAATCTTATTTTGTTTTCAATGTTTGATAATTTTCCTCTCATATATTTTAAATTGAATTGTCATTAGAAAATATTTTGTAACTTTTTATCTAAATCAAACCACTTAAGAATATATTTTTTTTGGAACAAGTTAAAATTATTGATCATAAAAAATTTGAATATAATTTAAGAATTTTAATTTAGTTGTCAAGGGATTGCTCACCCAATAAGATTAATAAAATATGGAAGACTAATATTTCTTCATAATAATAATAATAATCATATTTAGTGTCATTAATTTTAGACTTGGATCTTATGATACTATTAGAGTATGTAAACATGACATAAAATTTAGATTTAGAATCTTGATAAGACTTGAGATTATAAGAATAAAAAATATTTTTATTTACTTAAAATCAATTATTCTCCAAAATTTTTTGAAGAAAAATATTATTAGAATAAAAATTTTGTAACACTCTAGTATTGGAGCGTACAAAAAAAAATGATAAAATGAGACTCACAAAAAATAAATTAAAACATCATATTATAAATTTTGCAATAGAAATGACCTAAAGAATTATCTTTAAATGAAATAGAATTTAAAAATTGAATATCGAAATTGTATATAGATAGTATATGTTTGTATAATTTAAAGGTTACATATCTATTAATAAATATATTTACTTATCTTTTGGTTACACTTTTTCTTTTTCTAATGCAAATTTACTAGATTGTGAAACTCATTATATAAATATATGTGATTTGTATAAAACTTGTAATTAAGATAATGAAATTTTATAATATCTACTGATCTTATGAAATACAACATCCTCCTTATCACTGTTATTGGATAAGCCCTAATATTCTTGTCAGAAGTCTAATAAACTTTAGTTAATTAAAGCAATAAATTAACACAAATAAGTATATATTATAATTTATCTTATTTTAATTTATTTATGATTTATGTTTATATTTTTCTTTTACTAAAGTGTTTATATATATATATATATATATATATATATATATATATATATATATATATATCAATTTTAGTGTAGTTAGTTTGTTATCAATCTTTTAATAAATTTTGTCAACACGACATGGTAATGATGATAAATGACACAAATATGGTGATTAATACGTCACTTTAACACATATTATTAGCATAATACTGCAAAATTCCAATTGATATTGCAAGAAACCAAAATTACATATTAGATTCTGCATCAAGTTATTATTATTATTATTATTATTATTATTATTATCATACTTTATATAACTTTTTAATAATTTTTAGATTGAAATTTTAAATGAAATTCGTCAATAAATAATAATAAAAACTAAAAAAACTAAACCTCATCACATCTCATGACTACCTCACTTAAACTAGCACATAAGAGTTCAAAATTAACATAAATCTCGTAGCATCACTTAAATGAAACACCACATTATTATTTTTCTTTATATAATAAATTAATAGATCCATATAGAAAACGTCTCGCATTTAAGAAAACAAAGAGCCCTATAAAGAAGACATGTGGTGTTATCATTATTTCCCCCTCCTTTTCTTACGAATTAAATAAGGTATTCGTTTTGTCTTTCCTAAATGAGAAAGGAAACAACAGAGTAAATTAATGAGTTTTTATTTATTATCTAAATGTAACTACAAATATCCCTTTTACATACATGTGTGTTAGGTAAAGACTGAAATGATAATTGTGATTAACTAACAATAATACTTATCCTCAAAGATGAAAGGAAAATGTTTACATTTCTCATCTAAGTTATTGAGTGCTAACACGAAGACCTAATGAGTGCTAACATAGCAAATCAGTCAACTAATGTTGTAATTGTGCATCAACTAGTTTGAGACTTTTATCATTCAATTCTTATACAACATTATGATATTTATCTCAATATGTTTAGCTCTTTCGCAAATTCTAGTGTATCCTAGACTTAGAAGACAAAAAGCCAAATAATTTCCCCAATCTCAATCATTACAATAATTAGTCAAATTATTTTTTTAGTTCATACAAAATTATTTCAGTCCCTTTTAGTTCTTAAAATATTTTGTGTGTTTCTAGTCACTGTTCTCCTCCCAACATCGTCAATGGTTGTTCTATTTTGACGGCGACGTGTCATTGGCGTGTTACATTAGAGAATGCGACATGTAGTATTGAAGAACACAACGTGTCATTAGTATTGTTACTGTCAAATTACACATGCGAAGGCTAATTAGTTTTTTTACCTTAATCTCTTTGATTGGTGAAAACTACACATCACATACCGAAAAGCTCATGATTAGAGGGTGGTGATTTGACTTTTTAAGTGAGTTTAAATATGGGGTTAGCATGTGGTGATTTCTATAACTATTAAGGGTTTATAACGATAATGGTAAATAAGGACTTTTAACTTTCGTTTTTTGACTACTTAAAGAAAAACACAAAATAATCATATTATGAGGATTCATGTGAAGCCCTTTAACTTTATTTAATGTTGATGTTTATGCAAATGGTATTATGAGGTCTCCATTGCGAACAAGTAGTGTGAATCTTTATAGTTTAGTGATGAGTATTGTGTAGTGAGTTGTTTAGCGTTGCGTTGGAGACAAAAAGCGCTTATAATTATAATGATACCTTTTTCTTTCCTCACTTCACTTGCACGCCGGGTTTTTGTATCATTCGCTTCTCAATTATGTTGTGCGTGTTCTCAGCGTGATTCCCTCACATGCCTCACACTCTTTTTCAATTTAATTAATATCAAAAATATTTTTAAACACTAACTGGAATTTTTTTAAATTTTAATTCAGGTTTAAGCTTCTTTAAGCATGTGTTTTTTTTTTTTTTTTAAAAAAAATCTTACAATGTATCGTTTTAATTTTCTTTCAGTTCATATTATTATTCAACGCGTTAACACTTGCTTTTCTAGTGAGGTTATGTTTGACAGGACAATTTAATTAATTTATAATTTTTATTAATTAAATTTTTTGTCTAATTTTATAAGAAATGTTTTATAAATTATGTAATTTATGGTATTATCTTGAGATATTATTCCAAGTCACTATATTTATAACGTTAGTTTCTAGCTTTTATTTTCTTTTTCCCTAATAATATTTATTAAAGTTTTTTATCTTTTGAAATAAAGTGCTTTTGATTATATTTTAAGATGTTTAAATATTGAAAATATAATATTTATTTAAGTGAGTTACTTTATTTTAAACTTGATTGAAAGTATTTAAAGATATTGCGAAAATCAATAATAGAATATATAATATAAAAGTATTTTTTTTTAAACTAAAAAAATTAGAAGAGTTGAATTAACTACAATGAATAAGTTATAAATATTTCAAAATATATTTCACTAATTAATTTAAACAATTAAATTAAATTAAATTAAATTCTAGATAAAGAGAAATAAAACTAATTTAATATAAAAATACTATTTAAACGTAGCCGTTTATATTTTATTTCACAATTATCCGTTATTTCAGCAGAAACATTTATTAGATACTTATAATTTAATAAACGAGTTTAAAAATTTTCAAGCTATCAATTTATAATTCAATAAATTAGTTAAAAAAAGTTTCAAAATTAACAATTTTCAACTTCCGATAATCTCTGGAGCTACCATATAACTTTTAAACTATTTTTTGTTTAACATAAAACTTCAAGTAAAATTTATCATAATTTACACGAGTAATTAAGATTTTGTTAACACAAATTTATTGCCAAATATGTATTTCCCTAAAATTATAAATTTTGAAATTATAAGTTTTTATAGCTTTAATTATGTGTTTGTTTTAACTTTTTAAAATAATTAGAACTTGAAAAATAATAAAAAGAATATGATCATAATAAAAAAACTACTCCTTGATTTGACACAATTTATCATAAAATCAATTACTATTTTAAAAATAATAACTAAATTACTATGAAAATCACTTCTATTTTAGTCTTCAATTAACTCTAGAACCTTTGAAGAGAATGATCATCTTCCTGGAAAAGAAAAACTGTATCATAACACGTGCTAACTCCCTCTGAGCTTCCATTCTTGTTAAGTTCGCTAGTTTTTCCTTTTTTCTTTCATTTTCCAAAAAAGTGAAAACGATAATTGCTCTTGTTAAACTTGTATTTTCATCCCCATAGCCTCACCTTGTAGGGGACGAGGAGGAGTAGGAAAATTGATGTATTTTGTGAAAAATGGAAAACATGAATATTAATTTTTTTTATTTTAGAAAATAATTTTATAAAAATTATTGATGTTGATAAATTGTGTTTTGAAATACTACATCATTTATTATTTTAAAATAATAAAAATTATATTTCACGTCTATATAAAATATTTAAAATATTAAATATATGGTTTATTGCTAACTAACCATAACTGATACCAACTTAATCGGATCAGTTTTGTTTGGCCACCTCTCTTCAACCATTTTTATGTTCCACATGATTCAATTTCTAAACATTGGCCAACAACTAAGGTTGTCCCTATCAAACAACCTCAAAGGATTTGGTACTCTCCTTCATGTGGAACCCTTTCCACGTCTAATTTTTCCTGTCTCTGCGTCTCATCACCTCTTTAATATTAAAAAATATCAAAAGAAACGTCTTTCTATCCATTTCTCTTTGATGCCTCTCTTATTCAGCAAGCAAGAATTACACTGATTCCAGTTAATTTACTTTATTTCATACAACAAATAACTAATTATATATTACCTGTTTTAAAACGTCAAATTACACCAAGAAACACGCGAAACGTTCCTTCAAATATTTTTTTTCCTCTTACATTAGATGAGTAAAAGAGAAATAAAAACAGTATTATTTGATTTTCGAGACGTTTTTATATAAAATAGAATGTGATAGAGTGATAAAAAAAACCCCACTCGACACTGTACTTCTTTATTAGGATAATTGAAAATGATATATCAAACACGTTTTTTATTTGTTTTATTTCAAAAGATAAAACATTATTACATTTTATTTTATCTTTTTTATTGCATAAATAAAAATATGCATTTTTACATTAACTTGATTTTAATTAACTAATAATGCTTTTTATAATTTTCCTAGCTAAAATATGTGAGTGTTAGATGTGAAATACAGTGTTTTGCTCCATCTACCTACCTAATCGTTTTGTCGAGTTATCAGGGTTAGAAAAAATAATGAAAATAAAAATGCGTAACGTTTGGTGAAAAGGTGCGATGCAGCTGATCATGGTCTATCTAACGGAGTTTGCGTGTAGGTGAAACCAGCTCCAGAGCAGTGCGTAAAAGGCAGAGAGAGAGAAGAGCGAGTTACAAAATGAAGAGTGAGTGAAGAAGCCATTTCGCCATTATCACTCATCTCGCAAAAAGCGATGAAGCTCTAGGTCAGTCTCTTCCTTCAATTTCACCTTTCGAATCCAATCCTTCTATCTCTCTCTCTCTTCCTCTTTCTCATTCCATTTCTTAAATCGTTTTTCATTCCTCATCTCTGTACTCTTTATTTTTCTTCCTTTAATCCGTACATTTCCCTCTGCGCTTGCGATCTCCGAAGCTGCGAGATTCTTCCGCCTCGATTGCAACTTCATGTGATTCTGCTTCTCTCTAACTAGCTACTCTACTCCTTCGGTTTTTTTGTGCTTTGTTTGGTTTCCAAGAAAATTAGAATAAATAGAACTGAAGGATTTCTAGTTTGTTGAGGGATACACTCTCATTGCGTTGTTTGAATTTTTATTGGCTAAGGCTGAATCATAGGTTCAGATGCGAGGACAAATTTCCTCTCTCTCTTTCTCTCTTGCTTCTTATCCTCGTCATTGAATCTTCGTTTCTTCCCGAGAGATCTCGCATATTTTGTTTTTTACTTTTATGTGATCTTAGGCTGCATTATTCTGATCAGCTTATACGAAACAGTGAAACTCATTTTGATATAATTACATTATTGTTATGGCCGATTGCTGGCTAAAATTTTGTAAGTTTTGGAATTAATGCCTTTTCAATTTTTTACTCGTTTTTTGACTGCAGTTGTTATTTCTGGAAATTCGTAATTCTTGATGTAAAATTCTAGATTAGGCATTCTGGATTTCTCTTTCTTTTTGACTGAATGGATTTAAGCAATTACTAATTGAAGATAAAAACATAATTGGTGGAATTACTGGAATTGCCCTCACAACGGCTGTGTGATTTGCTTTTTTGCAGGTTTGCATTTTAGGAGTAGCTGAATCATATGAGGCGGATGGTCTTGTGTTTATCACTTCAACTTTTGTTGACAAATCTGCCTTGGTGAATCTGTTAAGATTGAAGAATAGATTTGTATATATACTTTGAAGTTAGTGCTGATTTTTTATTTATTTATTTATTTTATTTTTATTTTTTTTGTGTTCGTGTGCTTCATTGTCTTTACACTGAGTGTTGTAACTTAATTTGCTCGTAATTCACTATGCAGACTGCAGATTACTTGTCTGGCAGAAAGGATTCAAAATGAGTTGGAACCCACACATGGATGTCCATTACAATAGCATTAGCTATCCCTATAATACAGCAGGAAGCTTTATCGAATATTTTGAAGGTCTTACCTATGAACATGTCAACTTCATTTTTTCTGGTGCATCACATGCTCAGGTGCCAGCAAAAATTGTCATTTATGTCCTGTTTAAGTATTTTATGTAAGCCTTATTTTGATGGAAATTGTTCTTATTTTCTTGTTTTATTAACATAGATCTGCTTCTCCAGCTGTTTTTCATTATTTTATCCGAAACTTTGTTGTTCTTTAAATATTAATGTTAGAAATTTACAACATTCCGATAAAGACATAACATTCCGTCATATACGCAGGAGAGTTCATACCCTTCACATTCAAGCTTTTACAAGTTTGGACTATCTGAACCTGAGAATTCATCCTACTATCGATACAGTCATGGTTACGATGTAAATGTGCACGAACCACTGGTGGATGAGTATAGGAGACCTTCAGAGAACTCATTGACAATCAATGAACAGACAGCAGCAGTAAGCACAGAATGGGCTGAAGGTGGAAACACTGACACACGAGACAATTCTATTGAATGTACGTTTGTGATTTTCTTCTGAAATATTTTTTGTAAATACCTTGGTGATGAACAGCAGTTTTTGGGCATATATGTAAGTTCCTAAAAGTGCATTGCTGCTCACTTCATACTGCTACGCCTTGATTCTTTTTGTGAGCATCATAATACCTTGAATCTTTTTTTGGGCATCATAATGTTTAAGTAACTTAACTGATTTTAAAGTACAGTAATTAATTCAGTCATCTCAATGGCATGATCATAAGCACTTTATATGATCCTTAGGATTAGCCATAATTTAGCCGATTTTTCCAAAACTAGATTGTGGATATTTCTCTAAATTGTAGACTACTAATTTAATTTTCACATTTCCTCTACAACTCTTTATTAATCTTCATCCTGCCTTTTTGCTTAGAAGGAAAATGCTGAAACTTTTAACTATTGTTGCAAGGAAAACATGAATTTGGGTCCTCTATGGGGACACTTGTATAGAACATCTGAGGGCGAACCTGGACATATGTAGCAGTAAAGAAATAATGAGACTAAAAATTGATGTGGTAAAAGTGAGACTGAGTATTAGAGACAAAAGTTTAGTAAATATTAGTTACACAACATACAAATTTTAAATAAACTAATGAGATTCGCCTCCTTGGATCTGTCTCTGGTCCTGTATCATAACTTTGTTCAACTCCTTAAAGACAAACAAATCAGTTAAATGAGCAGTCCCCTGCTGTTAGCCATCCAAATATGGTAGCTCTTGCCCTTAAAAAATATTGTAGAATTTTTTTAAGCCTAACTCCAATGATAAGGCAGCAGATTCTGCTAATTGCCTCTTCATTTATATCCATGCAAATCCCTTTTTGCAGATCTTTCATTTAAGAATTGAGTCCTTTCATCCTATATATAAAATCTTTGCTCACAATTTAAACAAATGTCTCATTTTGTTCAGGTCCGCGAAGACATCATAGTAATTCAAGTGATTATCAGGTATTTGCCTTCAAGATTCCTGGTGCCTGAAATGGTTTAATGCTACGAACATCTAGCTTATTTAGTTACCTTTAGCCATTCATCAATTTGAAGCACAATAAATGGTTATCTGACTAGGCATTTTGTGAAATTGTGCAGGTCATTTGGCAAGACAATATTGATCCCGACAACATGACCTATGAGGTTGGATTCAAAGTTCCAGATTCCTTCTGTTTCTAGGCATTATATAGTTTTTCCTTAAGTACAGCTACTATATGTTTGATTACTTTGGAGTCAATCTTCAAGATATATACAAAGTCAATCTTGTAATTATTTGACTAAGGAATCGTACCTTGGTTACCCATTTATTTTTATGTCTTCAGTTATTTTATGCTTCACGGTACACATTATTCTACATGGAGATTGTTACCCTTGGAAAGTACTGGTTGGTCAAATCATTTCATAAAATTCTCACAGTTAGTTATGCGTCGTAATGAGCTGATTGCATTACGTATTTTAACTGCAATTCGTAAAAGCTAAACAAAGGTAACATTTATGACAGAAAATTGTCTCATTTGCACGTGTTTTTCAATTAAACGTGTGAAATGATTGTGTGATCTTAAATCATTATAGTATGTGAACATCTGTATAGATATATCAATTAGAAAAATGGTGGAAGTAATACACTTATTATATTTGAGTTTATTATTTTTCAACATCATTGTGGTATCATTTATTGCAGGAACTACTTGAATTAGGTGAAGCTGTTGGAACTCAGAGCCGTGGTCTCACCCAAGAACAGATCTCCTCACTCCCAGTGTCGAAGTTCAAATGTGGGTTCTTCTTGAGGAAGAAGTCGCGGGGTGAGAGGTAATATTTGGTTTATGGACACTGTTTTAATGCAATTGTTGTTTTTCTTCTCATATGATTTATTATATACTTTTTTTGTCTAGTGTCTACCTTTCAAAATCCTTGTTTCTGCTTGTTATTCTTTAACTCCACTTGTTCTTGATTGAGTAACTATTATCAAACAGTTGTATTTCTTGGTCCAAATTGATCTTCAGGAATTTTAGATTGTTGCTACTAAGCTTATCAAAGAATTTTGTCTGGGATGATCTGTAATTGAGAACGAAGTCTGTGTAAAATAAAATGAATAAATGATGGACTATCGTACAGCAATCTATCATACGGCAATGTAATTTGGAAATGGAAACGTCCAGATGGGAATTAACTTAAAACCTACGTGTATTATGTTGTTGTGCTTTGAAGTCATAATATGTGTTCTTCTAGCTAATTGATCTGACTTGATATTCTTGTTTAGATGTGTGATTTGCCAGATGGAATATAAAAGAGGGGACAAGCGTATCACCTTGCCATGTAAACATCTTTATCATGCTAGTTGTGGGAACAGGTGGCTTAGCATCAATAAGGTAAGACATTTACCAATTTATAATGAACTCGGTAAGTGCTTTTAGTGCTAATTTTCACCTGCTGATATCCTTTTCCTGTTGGGCTTATTTTTTCAGGCATGCCCAATATGTTACACAGAAGTGTTTGCCGACAAGTCAAAGCACAAATAATCGCGCACCGGATAAGTGACCTGCATATGTTTCTGTTTTTCCTTTAATGTGGAGGTCTTTCATAGAAATACATTTTTATTTGTTTTTCCCTTTTCTTAGTGAGGTAAGTAAGCCCTGGGTTTTAGTAAAATTATTACAGAGAGAATCGCAAAGTTTTATAAAAGAATGTGAATGAACATGTATCAATTATCATGGTTGTACTGAAGAGGTTGTTGGATTACGGTATGTTTTCATAATGTTTAATACAGTGTGCTATGATTTCACGTAAGTATTACCTGGTGCTGCTGATACCGTGTTGTTGTTGGAAAGGCATTCGCCGTTTTTATGAAAGCTTCTTTAGAGAATTACCAAGTGCGTCAGGTCATTGGACTTTGCAGCACCTGACAATTATAATAGTGATGAAGTAGGTTGCTGTGAGTCCACCATTTATTTAGATTAGAAGAAAAACAAAAAATTATCTTGTAGACAATTAGTATTGTGGCACGATTAGGCATTTCATTTAATCCTGATGTTTTTAAGTTGCGCCATACTACAAGTGTGACTGAAATAATCAGTGCTGTCTGCTCAGACAAACTTTAACTGATGATTACACAACCTAGCCAGTAATTAATATTCAGTCAAACAGTAACTCTCGACCTTTTAACATCATGGCAAATATTTGTTATCAGAAAATTAATTTTGTTTTCATACAAAAATTAATGAACACTTGATAGGTGAAGAAATGAAAAAGAGATTAATTGACTTTTATGTGCTAAAATTACATTATATAACTTAATGTTTGAAGAAACTACATTAAATAATGTTTGGAATGAATTCAATGAGAATGGAGCATAAATGTTGTGAAAATTAATTCATTAAAATTTTGTTAATCTTTCTAGACCATTTAATAGCACGAGAACATTTAGGAGATATGCATTTTCTAGTAGTTGGGATGAATAGTATCACTATAAATATTAGAATCATCTGAAATAGTATCATTTTAGCTTAGGAAAGAGAAATGTTCGTATGTTTTGATCCTTAATTTAAGTGCATTGGACTGTGGGAGTTGAGCCAGAGTTTAGTAAAAGAGAAATTGAGTTGTAATATTTGTGTACAGTGAATTCCATCAGATTGAAATTTGTTAATATTTTAGTTCAACAATATTATTTTTGTGTATAATTCGTTCTTGCTTTTCCCTTGTGTAACTTCTACCGATTATGTTTGTGCCTTTTCTATTATCGAATTATCATTTGTGTAGTAGAAACCTATGCAGTGAGTTTGACTAGAGTATTTCACTGCAAATTGGTGCAGTTTAGGGTTTAGAATCTTAAAATTAAATCCACCCTAACTTAAACATTAACTCACCTTTCTCCTCTTCATCTTTTGCTTTTATAGTAAATTTGTGAATCCAAAATATATTTAACATTAATTTGTGCAGAGATGGAGAAGCTGATAGGATAATTCGATTTTTTTACTCAGTTATAGAGGTGCAGGTTCAAAAATGGGGGTGCAAAAGGTGAAAGCCATGATTTATCATAATGGCTTGGCCGGTGGTTTAGTTTCGGCCAGCTTAAGTAAGTTTTTGAAAGGGTGTTGCTTTCTGCATTATACAAATTATGACCTGCACCATACAATATTTTTAAATATCTAAAATGCCCTGGGCATTTTTATTTTGAAATCATCATGAAATGAGGTGCAGTCTATGAAAGAGAGCTCTCGTGTGTGAAACCATTTCGCTAGCAACTATTGTAACTGCAACAGTGGCTTTTATCGTGATAGAGTGATGTTTCTTTGATATAAGCTTCCAAAACCCATTTTTTCTCCCTGAAACAACGTTCTAATGGGTAAATTTTGAAGTCTCTCCGTATTTTTATATTGCATTTTTTGCTTCAGAAACATATTCGGACTTGAAACCTTTACCATTCACGAAAAAACTACCTCCATTTTGCCTACAGTTGGAGAATTCGACAGCAATTATATTCACAGTATTGTGGAAAACAAAATCTACATTTAATCCGGAATCCTCTTTCGCGAAAGAAAGAAAAAAAGAACCACACCGTCAATCTCGTTTCGACGAACTCTCGCAGAAAATGTTGCTAATAACCATCGCAACCAACTGCATTTTACCACCACAAACATACTAATAATTCTCTGCGAGAAAGAATGTCGTGAGTGAAAAACCAGTCGCAGAGAACGCAATGATGGAGAGATTCAATGAGAAAACGACAGAGAAGAAACCTACACCAAAAAGAATCTCTATTTTTAATTATTGAGACACAAGGATATTTTAGACATTGAAGATATTTTAAACATTTCATTCCTACCATATGGTGAGGGTCACAATTTTATATGTTGCAAGAAGCAACTGCCTTTTCCGAAGCCTATCAGAATCTTATTGGGCCTCATTGCGTGGCCATAAAAGAATACTTCAACCTGTATAAAAATAGTACATGAAACAAGACTTAAATTTGTTTTCTTAATATTATTTTGTAGATGAGTATCATTCATAAATTTTTTTACTAAATAAATAAATTAAAAGATTTATTCAATGAATAAAAGTAGATTAAATTTCTAATTACATGTTTAATAAATAAAAATAAACAAGGAACTTTTTAGTAAATTCATTATAATTCAAAATAAAATTTATCCAACCCATGAGTCTGTACCCTTGCGAATCTCAGTCACCAACTCCTTCGGAAACTGTATGATACAAATCCTTATACCAACATCATTAACGATAAAATCAAAAAGTAATTATACAGTAAAACATATTTCAGTAGTTTTAAAACTGAAAAAAAATATTTTTGTCTATATTATTGGTTTTTTAATTTAATCAAAAACAAATTTAGTAATTTAAAATGGATTAGAACTTTTAGCACACATCTTAAAAAGGGTTCAAGTAATTGTCACTTTTTTTTAATTAAAGTATTGATAACTAACAAATAGTAAATGGCATAATGAGTAATGATGGTGTAAATTTCTTTTTTATCCTAAAATAATTGATGTTTAAAAAAAGTTAAAATTTAATTTTCTCTCAACTTTATCCTTATTTTATACCTATTAACAAGACACTAATATCAAGGATTAAGATATTTAAGGATATCTAAATTTAAATACACTTCATATGTTTTAAAAAATATTCAACTAATTCACACCCTTTAAAAGATTGTTAAATTAATTAAAAACAATAAATTTGTCAATAATTTGTACTGTTGTTCCAAAATCACCCTTATATTTTTGTTTCTCTTAACAGCAAAAAAAAAAAAATATATATATATATAAATAGAAATATTTTAAAAGTGCTCAAATTATTGTTCCAGAATCATTCTTATATTTTTGTTTTTCTCTTAACAGCCAAAAAATGATATAAATAAAAATAAAAAGTGCTCTAATCATATTATAAGAAGAAAATTTCTAAAAGATATACAAAAGTATATAAAGAACAAGTTAAAAATTATAAAATACTTTTCATGAGAAAATAATTTTTAAGATGAGAAGGTATGGAGTGAGACTTTAAATGTCCAAAACCTACTTAATTTTTAATATCTCTAAGACACTTAATAAAGTGGGGACACCATTATACAAAATCACTCTTATATATTTAATACTAAAATAAAAATAATTGAAAAAGATTTTAAAATATATGTAAGTCCTTATATTTTGAAATGAGATGAAAATAAAAAACTTTTTGTAATTTATTTGAAATATTTAGCTAAGAATATTTTAGAAAAAAAAGCAATACATCATTCAATTATCAAGAAGTCTTATAAATTGTTTTATATTTTCAATATATATGTATTAGCCTTAAGGTAGTAGTGTTATTAATTGTTTATACACTTAACCCTAAAACTTGAACTTCTATGTTTTGGAGAAACCTCCATCGTTAGAAACATGTTTAGGTGCATTCCTCTTTCTTCGTTTAACTGGTGTTTCTAGAATCTCTTGTCCCTTGTTGCACAATTGCCCCTTATCATTCTACAACTGTTTGTTCCAAAAGTTCTGCTAAAGGAACAGAACCTTACAATAGGGAAAATTCCTTAGCTACGATGGCTACCCTAAATTGTTAGTTTTTACATGCACTTTAAGATCCATAAATAGAACAGTTCAACGATTTCAGCAAGACCCATGTTCATTTTTCTTTTTAAAATTATTTTAGCAGAATGGTAAATCATTTTTGTGTTCAAACATAATGGCTTGATACTGTTGCTTCCACAACGCAGTACTGATAATAACTTCTCATAAAATCCCTAGTTCTTCAATGATCTTATATTTAACAGTAATTTCTTTTGGACAAATATATATAATTAACTATTAATATGAGATCAATGAAGTCCCTTAGTTTTTCAGCAAATTAATGGTTGAAAGTCTAACTAAAGGACTTATGTTCGTTCCTCTCATAATGTAACGATATATTGCCCTTGTGACGTAAGAGTTTAAGTCAGCGAGTGCAGCAATGGTGCAAGCAGCATTGAGCTCCACAACCACACCACTTTGATAATCTAAGAAATAACAATCTTAACATCGGTCACCTAATATATCAATAACATATGATAATTACTGCAAACGACTAATTATAAGGAATGAGCAAATAAACTGACAAGAGGTTCTAACTGCAGAATTTGCAATCTGGTTCACGGAAGAAAAATGACAAGCGATACATAATGTAATAGGAAATGTACATATGAAATTAATCACAAGAGTTTTGACTAATATAGCTAATTAATTTACTAAAACTGAGAAAAACAATAAGGAGAATGAGAGTGATCGAGATCTGGTAGTTGTTAGAAAGGATAATCAGATGAGGAAGAAACACAAGTCAAGCAAGCAATATGTTAATTTAAGTAATGAACTTGTTGCCTCAGTCCTACTGGATCATTAACGAAATACAATATATGTTAGAAGTAAACTAATTAAACAAGTAAATAAGTAATATCACACTACAGAAATTTACTCAGTCAATCTAAATTTCTGGACTCGGCAATTTTGGGTTACTATAACCATGCCTGAGCTTTCAGTCGGAATCCATTTACTATATAATGGCTTAAAATAAGATCACTTGTTTGCTATAATGTTTTTGATCGATATAACCTTAAATTGAAAAATAATGACATTTACTTTTTAAGTGTCCCCTTATATTTGCAGAGTTGTAACCAGTGATTGTACTCTAACTGTACGCTAATTGTCCTTTATATAATAATATTACTATTACATAATATCAAGTGGTATAGAAAGTTGCAAAAGTTTCAGATTGATCACAGAAAGTAATTATATGCCAAGTCCAAAGTTAAAATTTTAACAAGAATATTCCATGTTGAGAAGTGTGTAATACAGAAGGACGCTTGAACAGACAATTTGATCATAAGTAGCACTGATGTAATAAGTTTTGATTATTGGCACAAAAGATAATTACATGTTAGTATTTTACAGTCATGTAAATATTGACCTTTGTAAAAACGACAAAGCTATATTGTAAGGAAAAGATAGATTATATAATTAATTAGGGCAGGTTTAACAAATTCACATCAAAATCTGTCTCACAAGACTTTTTGCTGCTATTAATTAACCAGATCAAATGCGCTATTCCAATGTTTGATCAAATCTTGCGAGTACCTGTTCAGATATATGACATCACCAACTTCCTTAAGCTTATTGACTTTGTTGAGTTCAAGTTGAAATAAAAAAACGATGAAAACAAATGGTAGGGTGCATCAAGCTATAGAAACCTGGTTTAATACATCATAAAACAGTGAATCCATAATAATTAAGAAATCATCCCAGTTATGATGGAAGCTGCTATCACTACTATATAAGGGACTATAATCCTTACTTGCTTACCAAGTAAAGCAAAACTTCACAAGTCTATCTTGCAAGGCACAGACTAGGGAAGTACACTATGGAAACCTCAGGTGAGTTGAGGCACTTGCCTCCACTCATCTATGCTCTGGTGTTCTGCATAATTTCTACCATCGCTGCTGCTGATGACTATCCTTACTATGGAGGCCAACCATACTACAATCCATATCAAAAACCACCTGCTTATGATCCCAAATACCCTCCATATTACTACAATTCACCTCCTTATTATGACCCCAAATACCCTCCATATGAACCCAAATACCCTCCATATTACTACTACAAATCACCTCCTTATTATGAACCCAAATACCCTCCATATTCCTACAAATCACCTCCACCACCTCCACCACCACCTTATGTCTATAAATCACCTCCACCACCACCTTATGTCTACAAATCACCTCCACCACCTCCTTATGTCTACAAATCACCTCCACCACCTCCTTATGTCTACAAATCACCTCCACCTCCACCGTACGTTTATCCCTCTCCACCACCACCTCCGTATTACTACAAACCTCCATATTACTACAAACCTCCATACTACTACTATTCACCTCCTCCATATGAATACAAGCCACCACCATATGTTTACAAACCTCCATACAACAACTATTCACCTCCTCCATACGAATACAAGCCACCACCATATGTTTATAAGCCTCCATACAACAACTATTCACCTCCACCATACGAGTACAAGCCACCATCACCTCCTCCATATGAATACAAGCCACCATCATCACCTCCTCCATATGAATACAAGCCACCATCATATGAATACAAGCCACCATCATCACCTCCTCCATATGAATACAAGCCACCATCATATGAATACAAGCCGCCATCATCACCTCCTCCATATAAATAGAAATCTCTACCATCTCTCTCGCCTCCTAGACCCTTACGTCTATAATTCAACTCCTCCTCTATCACCTTCACCACCTCTTCCATACATTACTGCAAGTCTTCGCCTACACCACCTCTTCCATACATTACTGCGAGTCTTTACCTCCACCACCATATTATTTCGTCTGTACCTCACCCCTGCCACTCGTGTATTAAGTTAGTGGTTTAAGCTATTTGAACTTTTCAATTAAATAAGATTCAACATTGCTGTAGTTTGTTGGCCAACCTTCGTTAATAATACATGGTTTGCGCTGTAGCAGGAGCCATGCACGTTATGGATGTACTCGTGTTTTCGCTGTTATTTATGTATCAGTGATCAGTGTAATGTTATTATTAGGTTTGTTTTAATTTCTTTTATCAAATTTCACAGTTTCGTATTTTGTCATTGGTTGGTGTTTCCATTTCCTTCTCTGTATAACTTCATATACTTTTTTAAATAAAATTCTTGATTTTATCAAAATCTGATGTAACCAAAAGGAGTGAAATTGCTCTTTCTCTTCTCTTTATGCATTTTCTACCAAATACAAATACGTATCCCCTTTGAAACATTAGTATGTATCTTATATATCGATACACTTGACTGAGATTTTAGATTTTTTTAAAGTGTGTAATTAAAAGGAATATTTCTTTTTACTAGTTTAAAGTATTATTAATTTTGAGCCTCAAGTCTATAAAACTAACTTATAAAATGAAGGTTGTGCTTATTTATAAATTATTGATAGGTCTCCTCTCTAGTTGACGTGGGATCTCTAACATATCTCAGACTGTTCAACTCGTGTGTGAGACTATATTGTTTAAGAGTGGGATCTCCAACACACTCTCGCCGAGAGTGTTCAGCTCGTGCATGAAACTATAATGTTTAAGGGTGGTCTGATAGCGAGTGACCCAACAACCGTACTAGGATAAATTTTGATATTATATCAAGAAGTAAACTTTAAGCCTAACTTAACCTTACGAAATCGACTTATTGGATCTCTAATTTATTTTTATAATTAAACCATTATATTTTAATTTTTTAATGGATTTATGTTACAAGAGCTTAAAATAATCGAAAATACTTTATATATTTATTTAAAAGAAGACTATAAATTTTTAGAAATATTTAAAATTATAAGAGCTAATAGAACGATAGTAAAAATGATGAGGTGCAATAAAGAAACAGAACAATATAATTTCTAAAAGAGTATAACTTTATTTTCTTATTTTGACATCTTTATGAACAAAATAAATTCTTTAACTGTAAAAATAGTTTCTTTTATTATACTTTTTTTTGGGTGAAGTTATAGTAAGAAAAATATATAGAAATTTAAAAGGAAATAGAAACATTGTTTTATTAAGAAAAAATGAATATTGTTGAGAAAGAAGGTTAAATCATATAGCAAAATATGTCATTTTCCAACATAAAAAGTCAGATACAAGAAAAGTTTTTTAAAAAAGAAGATGAAGTATAAAAGACTAAGTAGCCAAACAAGTTAAGAACACGAGGCTAAATGCTACTTGCATAACCAATCTAAAAAAAACGAGCAAATACTTCTCCCTCTTGTAATACATCAGCAGAAGGAAAAAAAATCTAAGTGAAAAAGCACCAGCAAACATTGGTATTCAATTTAAATATTTTATTATGTGTCATTCATACTTCATTATTTTTTGCGTATCTTGGGTGTCCCATAAACAGAAGTAAATTAGGTTAGAATGTTCTTGCCGCCGTGTCTACTGTGTCAAAGTTGATGCTTATGCAACATGCTCGCATGAATTATTTTTTCAAATTTGACCATTTAGAAAGTGAAAACGGAAAGAAGCAGGAAAATATGCGATTAATATCCAAACATAAATTAATATTCATATGAGAACAGGTGAATTCCCACATGATAACGCACATTATTTCTCTTCCAAGCAATTGTTTTAATCTCGGACTTCAATTAACTGTATATGTTGCTTTGATGTTTGTCTTTCATTTGCAGAGTTTGTAATAGTTCATGACTTTCTTTTGTTTTAATGCAGAGACAAGAAGCAGCCTCGGAGGCCAAAAAGTATGTTATTACTGTTTTTTTAGATATTAAATGTAATTCTAAGTTTTATATTAAGAAATTGAACCGTGTAAAAAAAAAAAAAAAAAAAAAAAAGATGCACCATTGAATTCTTTCCATTAGCTCATACATTTTATAGGTTTACTGCATAAGGCACGTAGGTCATTGGTTATCCAAAAATTATTTTTCAAATGGTTAGGATTCTTTATAAATTATTTAATAATTCATATTTTAAAAACAAAATAAATCAACAAAGTGAAATTTATTTCTAGTAAATCAATACATTAAAATAATTTTAATTAAGTCTAATTCTAAATATCATTTTTTATATCTGTCTTCGTATCAAGAACTATGATTTTATCACGGCTACAAGCAATGTGAATTTTTTTTTTTTTTAATAACAAAAGAATATAATAAATCTATACTTAGAATTTTTAGGGTGTCCACATATATATAACAAAAATGTTTAAATTTTAGCTCTTAAAAGCACATATTCTTTGCCTTACCAAAAAAATACAATATTAAAAAATATGTCTTATACGTATAAGAAGCATTCCGTTATGTTTACAAAAGACTGGATGTAATGTTAATTTTACTTAGAGTACCAGTAATTTTAATTTTATTATTTTTAGTATTATTTTGACTATTATTATTATTGTTCTAAGTATAATTAACAATCTACTGAAAATCTATCAAACCTATCACTACACCATATAAACCTTATGATCTAATTATGGCTATTATTATTTTTATTATAACTATTATTATTATTATTTTGATGCTTAATAATTATAATATTAATAATAATGTTAATAATGATATTATATATGGATATTTATCTATATATAAAATCTACATGTAATATTAATTTTATAAGGAGATGCAAATATATATGTAAAGTTCCACCAATACTTTTCATTGACAAACTAATTGTTGAACTCATGAGTAGACATATAAAAGAGAGTTATGAGTTAACTCATAAGAGACTTGATACCAACTCTAACGCAACATCTTTTATATAAGTTAAATATATTTGAGACTTGTCAAATTTAAATTTCCTTGATTACCTACAATTTCTTCCTCGTATGCCAACCCAAAGAGCACAATAATTAGTTCATATTTAAAAAGTATTATATAAATAAATGAACTCTACGTAAAACATTCTCGAAAGAATTTGTAATATTTGTAAGACTTACATTTGACATAGAGGTAGAGATTGTAAAGAGTTAAAGTCTGAAATTAAGATTAAGATTTACACATGGGTGGAAATGTGCAAGAGAAACAATGCATAAGAAGAACCTAAAAAATTACATAAAATCTTTTACACGAGTTTAATCATAACTTGGAAGTTGGAGTCATGATATGCAAATGTCTTTGTTAAATTTGAAGTATAAATGCACACAATACAAACATTTCCTCACTGTAAACTAGTGTCTTCAAAAGTGAGCTTGTTACAATGGAGAGGAGTAAACAAATATGCCTCCCACTTACAAAACTAATACTTAGCAAAACGAAAGATACCAAACAACATGCCCTACATGTGTATTTTGGCAATGAGAAAGAAGACCTTGTGTCAACTCAAATACATTCCAACATGCACTGCAGGTAGGAGGCAAATTGTATACGTATAGACTAAATTTTTGGGGTATGTTCAGGTAATCGAATTAAAAAAAAAGTATTATGAATTACTTTTTAATTGTGTAGGGAGAAGATTAGAGATTATTTTTTTCTATAGTTTTCCTTTGTTGTCTCGGAAAATTATTTCAAGATACATTTTGACATTCTCAACGTGTATAATACTATATATTTATAGCTATTTTACAAATTATATAAAGTCTAATTGATTTATACCTCTTTCTCTTTTCTGGTGCATACTGATTCTCCCATTATGCATATACTTTTGTAAGTTTTACAACAACAAGAGCTTGCCCTATAATAGCAGTTAAGTACAGAAAACAGTCCAAAAAACTATTCTTCTTTTAGGCTAAGATATAAATCATCAACGAGAATGATCTCATAACACACGTTATAAACGATCTCGTCAACATAACGAGTAGGAAAAGCAAGATTTTTCAGCATATTTTTGCAATAACGCTTCTGAGCCGGCAGCCCCCAACGTGATTTTCTTCTTCAGTATTGCCTCTTAGCTTCACACGGAAAATAATCATTCGATCATGTTTCTAACCACACTTCTATGGAGAAATAATTGTAGTTAACATTCCACACCTCATGAATCTATACTAATAAATTTTCAGTTTGTAAAAACAAGTCTTACCGCTAAACTTGCACAAAACAATATCAAAAAAAGTCTTACTTCTTAAATAGGTTAAAGATTTATAAGAGAGTATAGATTAAATAAAATAAACAAGTTTCTTAGAAATTAAAAGAATATCAAAAGGGAGATTTATCAAAAGACAGAAACGACTGCAACTATAGAGAAGAGAAAGACAGATGTTTGCACAGTAGCCTAATGAAGTAAACGTTTTGATCCGGTGCTGTATGATATGCTGGGGTTGAGCTACACAGAAGAGACTACAACTGTGTATACTAGTTTGTGTTTTGTCTGTCAAAGGGTATTGTTTTGTAAGTTTTTCAGAGCTATGCAGAAATGTTGGTCTCGTGTACAAATGTTGAGTTGGTATTCTTTATTCATGTTTTTACAAGGGTTGAAGCATCCTTTTTATTAATGAAAAGAAAAAAAAAGAGTTATCTGGTAAGTAGAGAGTCTAGAGACTATAATTGAACAAAGAAAATATCAACGCAGTTTAGCCAATGAATTATGCAGTCAATATGTGAAATCGAATAAACTATAACACAAGTTCAACGCGAAAATAACATTAACAAATATTTCTCCGTCGATCTACTTTCCCAAACCTAGAATTTTTATTACCAAAAATATTGTACGAGCTTTCAAATTAAACTCACGAATCCATTTACTGCTCTCTGCTGTAGCTGCATAAAACAAATCTAGTCACTGACTGAAACTGATCAACTTAGAAGTTAAAACAAACTTCTACTGGTGAGAAAAGCAAGCCATACTCTTATTTTGAACAGTTAATGTAGTCCGAGTGGAATAAATCAATAATATACCAAGTCAAATATTAATTTTTAAGCCACGATGAGAACTTTGTACGGTATATATTCGTGAATAATCTTAGTTAGCGAGTTGAGAAGGATGTCTTATAAGATGAATCAGTTTTCACCGACGATATAAGCATAAAATATGGTGATTAGGAAGAAACAAAAAGACATTTTTAAATAATTCAGTCAGGTTTTGCATTTGACTTTATCAGATCTTTCACACTTATTATGCAATTCTCCAAAATGGCAAACGAAATAATTAGCATTGTCACCTAAGACGCGCTTCTACAATTATTTTTTAAATGAAACAAGAACTCATTCAACCACGCCATCACCTACTCTCTTCTTTACTTGGTTCCCACCATCTTCAGGAAAATATGAAATCGTTTAATGGCAAACGACAACACCAAGTTGAAATGTTAAAACAATATAAATATATATTTTCCAAACTCATGCCAGTATGTCATTAAACAAAGATATCTTACCAGCCATGAGTGAAGGAAAACACTATATATAGGCTCCCAATCCATGCTTTGGCAAGCAAGAAAGTAATATACCATAATAACTGTTCTAAAGGAAGACACCAAAGTTTTCACCTTCAAAGATGGGAACGAGGCAATGGCCTCGTATGATCCTTCCATTTGCATTTTGCCTTATGGCTATCAGTGTTTGTGCTGATTATGATAAGCCTTACTATGCTCAACCCTCCAACTACTATCCACACCCAATACCACCATATCAACAACTAACACCTCCTTATTATTACAAGTCACCTCCATATTACTACACATCTCCACCTCCACCTTCTCCATCGCCACCACCTCCATATGTCCACAAATTCCCACCATATTATTACAAATCACCTCCACCTCCCTCCCCATCTCCACCACTTCCCTATGTCTACAAGTCCCCACCACCTCCCTCTCCATCTCCACCTCCTCCATATGTCTACAAGTCCCCTCCTCCACCATCCCCATCACCTCCTCCTCCATATGTTTACAAGTCTCCACCTCCTCCATCTCCTTCTCCTCCCCCACCTTACGTTTACAAGTCACCACCCCCTCCATCCCCATCCCCATCACCACCACCTCCCTATGTTTACAAGTCCCCACCGCCTCCATCTCCATCTCCTCCCCCACCCTATGTCTACAAATCACCACCCCCACCTTCTCCTTCCCCACCACCTCCATACGTTTACAAATCTCCACCCCCACCATCTCCATCACCACCTCCACCGTATGTTTATAAGTCACCACCCCCACCATCTCCATTACCACCTCCTCCTTACTACTACAAGTCTCCTCCTCCACCTTCACCTTCGCCACCTCCTCCTTATTACTACAAATCTTCACCCCCTCCTTCGCCCTTACCTCCTCCTCCATACTATTACAAGTCCCCTCCTCCACCATCACCTTCACCACCTCCTCCATATTACTACAAGTCCCCTCCTCCACCTTCACCTTCACCACCTCCTCCATATTACTACAAGTCTCCGCCCCCGCCATCACCTTCACCATCTCCTTTATATTACTACAAGTCTCCACCTCCACCATCTCCCTCACCTCCTCCTCCATACTACTATAAGTCTCCGCCCCCACCATCTCCTTCACCACCTCCTCCATACTACTACAAGTCCCCACCCCCACCATCTCCCTCACCACCTCCTCCATACTATTACAAGTCTCCACCGCCACCTTCTCCCTCACCACCTCCTCCATACTACTATAAGTCTCCACCCCCACCATCACCTTCACCACCTCCTCCATACTACTACAAGTCCCCACCCCCACCATCTCCCTCACCACCTCCTCCATACTATTACAAGTCTCCACCCCCACCTTCTCCCTCACCACCTCCTTCATACTACTATAAGTCTCCACCCCCACCATCACCTTCACCACCTCCTCCATATTACTACAAATCTCCACCTCCGCCTTCTCCCTCACCTTTTCCTCCATACTACTACAAGTCTCCGCCCCCACCATCGCCGTCACCTCCTCCACCATATTATTATAAGCCACCACCACCACCTTCCCCTTCACCACCTTCTCCATACGTATATAAGTCTCCCCTTCCACCTTCTCCGTCGCTTCCTCCACCATATTACTACAAGTCACCACCTCCTCCGTCTCCTTCACCGCCTCCACCATATTACTACAAGTCTCCACCTCCACCATCACCTTCTCCTCCTCCACCATACCACCCCTACCTCTATAATTCACCCCCGCCTCCCGTATATTAAGTTTTTGGCTTAAGCAATTTGATTTTTGTTCCCAATAAATCACGTTCAACATTGTTGCAGTTGTTTTGTAATTACTCATTCATTAATATTAATAGGGTCTACACTGAAGTGGGAGTTTTATTCTGACTGTAGTGTAGTCCATAAATTTGTATTGGTTTAAATTGAGGTGTGTACTACTCTCTTTTTATTAATATACAGATGTTGGATTCCATTTCCTCTTTGCATTATAAAATAACGATCTTGATGAAATTCACGAATCATAAAATTTTGATATAAATTTCATCTGTATTCAGTGTTATTATAAGGAAAAATCAACATTTGCGTAAAAAAGTTATTTAGAAACCAACTTTTAGATACAAAATAAAATGGTTGCTAATTGTGATCAAAATAGTCACCAAATTAAATTTTGATTACTAAATAACTACAAAATAGAAGTAATGATTGGATTTAGCGACCAATTAAGTCAAGATAATTGATTTCTAACATTAGCCACCAAGGTTTTAGAGACATATGCCATCAGATTCTAAATTAGTCTCTAATAACTAATGTTAGATATCAATTACCTTGACTTAATTGGTCTCTAAATTCAATCATTACCTCTATTTTGTAGTTATTTAGCAATCAAAATCTATCTTGGTAACTATTTTTGTCACGGTTAGCAACCATTTCATTTGGTAACTAAAAATTGGTCTCTAAATACCCTTTTTCTTGTAGTCTTTATGTACACATATGTGAAAATTTGTGCTCAAAATGCAAAACAACATTTAGATTGAGAAAAAAAAACTATAGATGAAATTTTAGTACAGGTTGGATGGTTTTAAATAAACAGAAATTAGAAAAGAAAACACATCGTATTCCTTTTTATTTTTATGTTTAGTGGCAGCAAAACCTCTTTTAAATTTCCCATTTTCCATAAATTAAGAAAATTCAAAGATATTTTCTTTCAGATTGAGAGAGAGAGGGAAGAAAGATAACATGGATATCCTAGAAAAAAAATGTAAATCAAAGGAAAAAGTGGTTTAGGGGTGACAGACATAAAAGTGTTCAATTTGACCTTGTTAGTAAAGTGGATATGGCATTTAGGGATGGAAGTATAGTTCAAATATGGAGGTTAGAGGAATTTAATGAATTCAAGGCATTACAAGCACTAATTTCCTTGGTGTCGAGAGATTTGCAAAATTGGTTCCATGGAAGAGTGTGTGAATTGTATAGAAAATATAAGATGGAAAAATTATAAGAGTTTGAGAGGATAAATGAGCGGCAAACATGCTATTTAAAGAGAAATTTCCAAACCTATATGCTTTGAGAAGTTGTGAAGAGGCAAGGTTAAAAACAAGGAGGATTTGGCAAAATAATAGTTGGGTTTGGAATTTTGAGTGGAAAAGACAATTTGAATGAGAAATAAGGCAAGTAAATATGCTAATTGCAAGATGAATGAAGATGGAAAGAAAATGAGTTACCCAGTTATACAGTAAAAAGTTCTTATAACAAACTACTTAATGAAATAAGTGGGGAAGAAAGGAATATAAAGTGACAACGAAAGATAAATTGTGTAAACGGAAGATTGTTTTAGACTTGTGTGTCATATGTAGCCAAAAAGAGGAGTGAACTAATCGTTTAATTTTTAACTGCAAGGTTTTACGGGACTGTTTGGAATTTGTGTAACTATTGGACTTGTGTGCACTTCATAATATGTCAAAGAATCATTAAGCAGTTTATTTATAATTTTGAGGGTAACAAGAGGTGGAAACATAACTTGGAGGTACATGTGGGTAGTCATATTATCGAAAATATGAAGACAAAGAAACATCATTATTTTCAGGACTACAGGCTCAGATTCAAAGAAAATTTTTACTCCAACTCAATTAAAATCTTGGTCTTGAATAACAGATAAAGAATTAATGGCTACATTCTCATTCTGATTGTTATATTGATCCCATAACTTGTCTTAGATATATTAAAAGGTAGTCACACTAAAAGTTTTAGGTAAAGGGGGGTGGGGTAATAGGCTGGGGAAAGGTCTTACATGTTGGGGGAAACTGACCGGAGATAACATGTAACATGTCCTTTTTAAGGAAGTTTTTGACGGTTTTATCAAATATTATCTTGTATCTTAGTATGGCTTGCTTGGGTTGGTAGTATTTTTTGGGTGATATTAATATATAATATATAAATAAGAATATATATGAAGTACGAGTATAAGTAAATGTCAAAATTAGAGTATTTTACAAGTTTAGTATGGAAAAAATAAAAGAATTTCCCATTCTCAATTATTATAAATATGTATTAATGTATCTCTTTTGATACAAGTTAAATAAAAAATGATTTTTAATATAATTTTTGTATTTATTTTCTTTAAATTATTTCTTTTAAGAGTAAAAGATAGTTAAGATCCTTAACCTAACTAACGAAAGTGAATTTCTTAACTATTCTTATTATAATGAGATTATTAACCTTGTCATATTTTTATTATAATGGAATTATTAACCTTGTCATGAACAAAAATAGTCTCCTAAAATTGTTATAAGCAATTCATACATCATTGTTAGGCTGACGTATTCTAGGTTCGGGTTGGATCACATTTGGGCTAACTTGTCCAATTTAACTCAATCTAAATTTAATATTTAAAAATTTATATCTAATCAAGTTAATCAAATACAAATTATTTAGATTCTATATTAAAGTTATTCGGATTTGATTTAATTGGATCAATTTCAAAAAAAAGTACTTTTATTTTTATTTTAAATAAATGAAATAACTTCACATAATTTACTATTAAGTTTGAACAAAAAAGTTTTATCATACCAAAAATAAAATTGGAAATTTAAACATGTATTGTAAAATATAATAAGTCAAATAAGTATATCATCCATTACAAATTATTTATACAAAAATCTTAAATTTTATAATTTAAATAATGTTTCTTTAAGATGTTTTTCTTCAAAGTTGTAGTTTAGGAGCTATATCTCATATTGGAGAAGCATAATGACAAGTATTTGAATTTGATCATTAGTTCATTTATTCTACAGGTCATCTTTCAAGTTCTACGTAATAAGAAACATTGACAATGTTAGTTTACAAGAAATATTCTCCACATATTAGGATATCATTTTCATGCATGTCAATGGTTCTAAACACCAATCAGAATATGAAAAAAAGAGTATCCTTATATTTTTCTCTTAAAATAGCTCAAATTTTTGATTGTATCAATGTAAGTACTTCAATCACGTCACATTTTCTATTCTTAAAAATAATTTCATTCTTGTGTTTCCAAATATACCACATACCATTGTCATCCATAACATTTTCCACACACATCTCCCTCTCTTATCTAAGCCAGTTAAAGTGAATCCTAAGAAATGTTGTTTGGGCATATTATGGTGCACAAATTGTACTCCTAACCATGTTTCACATATACTCCAAATTTTGCCCACAATTGAACATGTAAAAAATAAGTGACTTACATTTTTCTTCCTAGAATTACACATAGCACACAATGCATTGTCAACTTGAATTCCTAATTTAATTAATTTGTCCCTTGTTAGTAACCTATTCAAAATTACTCTCCAGGCACATAATTGAGAGGCAGAGATTGCTTTGACTGACCACAGGTTAAAAAATACTTACTCGTCTTCTCCTAGGGCTTCTCCCGTTATCCTAACATATGCATATTGGATAATGTATTCTAAGCTTTTCTTTCCTTTCCACACTCACTAGTCATCAAGACTACCTTTAGGCCCCCTTTAGGCCCAATTTGCTGGATAGTATTATAGAAGACCTCTATCATAGGTATTTCTCACTCAAACCAAGTTATTCACCACTTCAAATTCCAATTCCACACTTGACCAAACCACTTCCCTACTTCTTCTAATCTTAAACCCTTTTGCTTAGAATTGGTGTAGATTCTATCATAATCATAACAATATAGTATAACTGATATTAGAATGAGTGTTGATACTTTACCACCACTATTAGAATGGTGTCAAATTATCCTTTTCCTATTAGAATACTATCGATATTTTACAAGGTCTAAACACTATATTCATTGTATACAAACTTTATACATATATATATATATATATATATATATATATATATATATATATATATATATATATATATATATATATATATATATATAACTTCTTTTAAGCTAAGCTTACACCATATATAAGCCCTTTCTTTTTTATCAAATCCCTACTTAGTTATATGCAAAAAGAAAAACTAACAATCAAACACATTTCTTATATTTTCTAGACCATGTGAGAACTAAAACTTAAGAATTGTGAGTATAATAATACATAATTGATAATAAAACTAAGTTTTGAGCTATATATAAAGGATCGCGGAAAGGAAATAGATAAGGCTTTGTTTTTAACCTCGTGTTAGTTTTGAGGATAAAGGCTACGTTTTCTTCTACTATTTCAGTTATCGTAGCTTTCTTTTGTGGAAAAAAATTTCAAATTTTGCAATGTAAATTTATCTAAAAACAATTCACCATTCATGAATGTCATCGTGTGCATAATTTCATAATGCAAAGAGGAAACTCAAAACAACATCCACGAAGATAAAATATAATATTTAATGTATATTTGGAAAAGAGATAAATAACCATTTTGAATTAATACCAATACACAAGCATGGGTTACACTAAAATAACGATTACTTCGGTGTAGCCTTATTTTGGATAAATCTTAGGTTTACAAATTAATTGCAACAATGCTGAACATAACATTGAAGAAGCTCATTGATTTAGCCGCAAGCTTAGTACACTGCAGGCGGGGGTGGAGACTTGTAGTAGTATGTCGGAGGTGGTAAAGGAGATGGAGGTGGTGGTGACTTATAATAGTATGGTGGAGGAAGCGACGGAGAAGGGGGAGGTGGAGACTTATTATATACATACGGAGGAGGTGGAGAAGGTGAAGGAGGTGGTGGAGACTTGTAAACATATGGCGGAGGAGGAGAGGGAGATGGTGGGGGTGGAGACTTGTAGTAATATGGGAGAGGTGGTGAAGGTGATGGTGGAGGAGGTGACTTATAAACATATGGAGGCGGAGGTGAGGGAGATGGCGGTGGCGGAGATTTGTAGACATAAGGTGGGGGTGGTGAAGGTGATAGCGGAGGTAGAGATTTGTAGACATAGGGTGGGGGAGGAGAAGGAGATGGTGGAGGTGGAGACTTATAAACATAGGGAGGTGGTGGTGAAGGAGAAGGTGGTGGTGGTGACTTATACACATACGGAGGTGGTGGGGGAGGAGATGGAGGAGGTGGAGACTTGTAAACATATGGAGGGGGAGGTGAAGGAGATGGTGGGGGTGGAGATTTGTAGTAATATGGAGGAGGTGGTGAAGGTGATGGTGGGGGTGGGGACTTGTAATAGTATGGAGGAGGTGGTGAGGGGGATGGAGGTGGTAGTGACTTATAGTAATATGGTGGAGGAGGTGAGGGAGATGGTGGTGGTGGAGACTTATAGTAGTATGGAGGAGGTGGTGAAGGTGATGGTGGAGGAGGAGACTTGTAGTAATATGGAGGAGGTGGAGATGGAGATGGTGGGGGTGGAGATTTATAGACATAGGCTGGGGGTGGAGAAGGAGATGGAGGAGGTGAGGACTTGTAAACATAGGGAGGTGGTGGTGATGGAGATGGAGGGGGTGGTGACTTATAAACATAAGGTGGGGGAGGAGAGGGAGATGGAGGAGGTGGAGACTTGTAAACATATGGAGGTGGTGGTGATGGAGATGGTGGAGGAGGGGACTTGTAGATATATGGAGGAGGTGGTGAAGGAGAGGGAGGTGGTGGGGACTTGTAGACATAAGGAGGTGGTAGAGATGGGGAGGGAGGTGGAGGTGATTTGTAATGATATGGAGGAAATTTGTGGACATAAGGAGGAGGTGGTGGTGATGGAGAGGGTGGAGGTGGAGATGTGTAGTAATAAGGAGGTGTTGGGTGTGGATAGTAGTTGGAGGGTTGAGCATAGTAAGGCTTATCATAATCAGCACCAACACTGATAGCCATAAGGCAAAATGCAAATGGAAGGATCAAACGAGGCCATTGCCTCGTTCCCATCTTCTTTGAATGTGAAAACTTTGGTGTCTTCTTTTAGAACACTTATTATGGTGTATTACTTTCTTGCTTGCCAAAGCATGCATTGAAAGCCTTTATATAGTGTTTGCCTTCCCTATGGCTGGTAAGATATCTTTGTTTGATGACATTCTGGCATCCAGTTTGAAAATATATATATTTATATTGTTTTAACATTTGAACTTGATGTTGTGGTTTGCCATTACACGATTTCATATATTTGGCAGTAGATGGGTGGAAAGGAAGTCAAGAAGAGAGTAGAGTTGGTGATGGCATGAGTGAATGAAGTTTTGTTAGATTTAACCAAATAGTTATGGAAACGCGTCACAGCTGAGAATGCTGATTACTTCCTTTGCCTTTTGCGGAGAACTGGTATTGCAATCCTATCTGATAAAGTCAAAGGCAAAACTTGCCAGAATTCTTTGCGATGTCTTTTCTCTATAATTAGCTTTGGTTTGTTTCTTCCAAATTGCTCTCTTTTATGCTTAAGTCGTCGGTGTAACTGATTCAGCTTTCAAGACATCCTTTTCAACAGCTTAACTAACATTACTTGATGAATTATAACACTGTACAAAACTAGTATTCTGGCTTAAAAATTATTCTTTTGACTTGGTTTATAATTACTCTATGCCAGTACAACAACTTATATTTTTAAATTTAACCAATATAACACGTTTGTCATCCTTTGCCTTTCATCACCATAGATTTATTTTAATTTTTAAGTTTGATCAGTTCCACTCCATGACCAGATTTTTTCTTATTCAACCGCAGCAGACAAATATATTGCTGAGTTTAGTTAATTCGTAATGGTTGTTTTGTTTGATAAGAAAATCTAGATTTGGAAAAGTAGAATAGAATGTCGGTGTCGAAAATTTTGTCGATTGTAATGTTTTTTAATTTGTGTTGAACTTGTATTATTTTACGTTGTTTATAACTAATATGCATGTTTCTTCATTTCATTTGTTTTCTACCTACCAGATAACTCTCCCTTTTAATTAAATATTTTTTTATAATATTTAATTTGTTTGCATGAATTTCTTCCTAAATATTTTTAGAAGAAAAAAGAATAAAATATTGCAAAAGTATAAAAAAATAAAATCATTTTCTTAAAATAAAATTAATTTATACTGATTTATAGAAGTTCATATATTTAAATTTATATGTTCTAATTTATATATTAGCTAATTTTAATTTATGAACAATTTTATTTTTCTTCAAAAATATGTGTGGTCAAACTCATCTTAATTAACTTGTTTAATTTGGTAACCATATTTTTTAGTGTAAATTTTGCCATAAAACATATTTTCACAATATATTGAGAATTTATTGTTATAAAAGTGTGGTTAGAAGCATGAGTATATATTTTCAAAGTCATTTAATTGCATACTTAGTATAGCTATTAGGTGATGGATAAATACTTATATAATATTACTTAATTTGGACATTGAATATTAGTTATAAATTTGATATTGATGCTATCAAATATTACATTGATTTCTTCATCAAGTGATATAGAATGTCATTTTTTTATAAAGATAGGATGTCTTTCAATAGTGGTTTATAGTATTCAATTTTTGTTAAAAAAGGCTATTAGGATATTCTGATATAAAAAATAAAAATTAAACATAATAATATTATTGATATAATAATTTCTATTTTTTAAAACAAATTAGTTCTTGTATTTTCTTTCCTATATATAATTTTAGTTACAAATGAATATATATGTATCTATTTATATTTTCAGCTCAAAATGCAATATCATAATCGAGTAAAACAATAAAATCTCTATTGTCAAATAATTTTAGAACCTAAACTCTTTAATGTAAAATAAAAATAATATATACACAAATAATTAACTTAAAATTCTACCTCTAATTAATTAATATATATATATATATATTCTGAACTCTAATAAAAAATAAATAAATTAAATTTCTATCTTAATAAGAGAAATGAGTAACAATACGGAGAGAGAGGGTGACTAACGAATATGGTTGATAATGTCCCAGAAATGTATTTAAGGAGTGTGTCGGGAAAAGAAAATTTTACAACAGAATCGCGAGAAAAAGAGAGAATGACTGGCAATATTACAGTACTGCAGTGCGATAGAAAAAAAAAAGAAGTTTATCATTGATACATGAGAATAGAACAACAAAAACAGCGAGACAAAATATTAAAAGAAATAAAAACCTTCAATAAATAATAATTTAAGTCTCACATTAAATAAACATAAAAAAATATAAAAAATAATCTACAAATTTATTATTTTAAAATTTTAGATCGGAGTATGCGTTAATCCTTTATTTACATCTGACAGGTTTTATTTTATTGTTATAGAACTTTAATGATTTTTCTCGAAGGATCTAACCATAATCAGTGTAAGTAATTATTTTATATGTTACATGATAGATTTTAAATAAGTGTTTTATAGTACAGAATGCAAAGTATCTTTTAATATACAAATACATTCAAAGGTTATTATACATTAATGTAAAGTTGGGCTTGAATTTTACGGGTCAGTTCACTTGAATTTTAGTATATCTCGAACTCTAACAAAAAAAAAAAAATAGTAGATTAGCTGATATTCTTAATTCATTATTATTTTATATACTTTTTTTATAATCAATTTTTAACATTTCAAACAATGAGGTGGTCAGAAAAAATGTCTTATAAATCATTTCTACTGAATTGAAAGACTTTAATACTTTCTTGATACGTTAGTACGTGTTTGAAAAGCATAAAAAAAGATAGTACATGTTTTTGCTTTAATTAGAATTTAAGCTAGTAAAAACATTTTAAGAGGAAGGTGATCATTATAATTTCTCTCTATAATAATCATTTTATGTTAAAAATATGAAATTAATTTTTCTCACTTCTTTTTCATTTTCAGCTATATTTAATATATTGAATGAGAGTCATTATTTAGACAAATATTATTAATTATTAAATAAAAATAATATATTTAAATATAAGATTATTTTTATTTTATCTGTATTGTCACAATATAATTAAGTAGGTGAAAATGTTTTAAGTATTTAATGAAACAATCTAAGATGAGATGCAAAACGGAAAAAATAATAAACTACTTTCATTTTTTAACATTGATAGTAAAATTTTATTTTATCGTTGATAAAACTTTTGGGTTAAATTACAAGATTTTGTGTAGATTTTTTAACCAAACTCTTTATTTTTTGTTATTATAAATTTTCTATATTTCAAATTTTGATTTGAAGTCAAAAGAAAATATTATTAAAAAAATATAAAATTTACGTGAGACCCTATCTGCTATAAATTTGTGTAGAATAGGACATGGTCCAGCATCAATTTAGACCTTTTTAATTTATTTTTTAATAAAACTTTGTATTAAACTGTGTTATGATTTGATATAAAATGAAAGTTTTAACATCAAAGATTTAACCTGATGTAAATTAACGCCACCTCCATTGAATTGTTAAAAGATCCTAATATTTGCACTACTAGTAATTAATTGCTTTGGCATGTTGATTCCAAATTTACAAAATTTACCTGCTACTTTTTTCATATATAGATTTCACCAAATCTTATTTATTATTTCTATTCATTTTCAGATGTCGCGTGTAGAATATCCTATAGTCTTCGTTAAATAACTTTGTTTTTAATGTGCCATGAGTGTCTCAATTGTTTATAGTGGGTTATGATGGGACTCCATTACATTTCAATTTGTTAAATATATTATTCATGTAGATAATGCGAAAAGATATCTTGAAATAATTTTCTAGAACACAGGAAAACTATAAAAAAAATAAATAAAAATCTCTACTCTTCTCTCTATAGGATTGAAAAGATCATTCGTAATACTTTATTTTCGATTAACTGAACATACCCCAAAAAAATAGTTTATGCATATACAGTGCATGTTGGAATTTCTGTGTTGAAATAAGGTCTTCTTTCTCATTGGCCAAAATAGACATGTTGGCCATGTTGTTTGTTATCTTTCATTTCTCTAAGGAATAGTTTTTTGGAGGCACAGGAGACTAAACATCATTCTATATTTGATATTTGTTTACTCATCTGCCATTTAACCAGCTCACTTTTGAAGACAATATTTTACACAGATGGAAAATGGTGTGATGTGTTCATGCTTCAAATTTAGCTGTGTTGGAAAGATTATACGCGTATTTTACACTTGAACAAACGTATTCAGAATATTCTAAAATTACTAATAAGTGGAGTTTACTAATATTCACAACAAAGTTTAGAGTTAATCTTATTGTTTGAAAACCATTTGAAAGAAATTATCATCAATTTTGTGAATTTTAGAGGGAGATCTTATACTTTTTTTTACATGTCAAGGATATATAGGATGAAAACCATTAAAAAAAGTTTTCTAGGTACAGAAGAGATTAATCTCCTTTAGTCTTGGATAATATTATATGAATAGTTCTATACGGATTCTTTCCGTATCCCAATACTCTTGTCTTGCATTTTCGTAAATTTTAAAAATATCAAAATTATTTTTATAAAAATAATTAAAATGACTTTTTGTTTATAATATTTTTTAAAATACTGAATTAAATGTCTTGTGTCCGATTTATAATTTTTTTAAAATATAAATTAGATAGAGTACCATTCGATTAATATTTTTTTAAATCGGATAGTGTCATCAGATTCACAAAAATATAAATTAGATGACACTCTATTCGATTTATATTTTAAAAAAAAATTATAAATTAGACGGGAGTCATTCACATTTTCAAAATAAAAATATGAATCGGATAGTTTACAAATTTTTTTGAAAATATAAACTGGACGATTTGCATCCGCTTCAGTATTTTGCGCGAGTAGCGTTCGAAGTTGGAAACTCTCCTTATGTATGGCTTCGAAGTTGGTCCCTATATGCTTCCACAACGTGACGATTTGCGGCAACACCAAGACCAAGGATTGGGTGATCGAGGCCACCACTTTCTCAAGCTTCTCCAGGATGCCACCATCGTGCAGGAGCTCATTAGCGCCTCCGAAATCAGGCTGTAGGCTCCACAGCCTCGAGATTTTCAAGTCCACCGAGCTCACGCTCTAGGCCGGGCCGCCGGAGCTGCCTCACACCGCCAATGTCGTCATCGACGTTATCAGGACCGCTAACAAAGTCTCCGCGAAGGTGAAAAATAGATACTGAACCGGATGCGAAGCAGTGAATGGGATGAAGATAGAGGGTATTTTAATCTTTTCTTATTTATTATTTAAAGGTATATTTATATTTTTCAGTAGAATATGGAAGTGCAAGACGAAGATATTGGGGTTGGAGGAAGTAGTCGTCATGGTAAGATACTCGAATCCGCATTGTGGTGAAAAAAAGTGTGGAGTAGATTCAACATTTTCACGTGTCCGCTATAAGTTTGGGCCACATTAATCCATAATCCATAACTTGTGTGGGTCAAAGTTCAGGCTATGTTTCATTTTTTTAACTTTATTAAATTTTTTAATATTTTGTTGTTGTGTAATTATTTGTATGTTGAATATGAATAAATATTTTTATTCATTATTTTATTGATATTATATATTCTTGAAGTATAAATTTAGATTTTATTCTATATTTTGTTTTAATATTATTTTAATATGTTTGATTATTTACTTGTAATAAATAATAAATCGTTAGTATTTAATTTTTGATTTAATTAAATTCAAGTCTTTTATAAATTTAAATATTTTTAATTAAATTTTTATTAATTTTAATTAAATTTTGTTGATCTGTTGAATATTCAAAATTTTATTTTTTTAATTGAATTCTTGTTATTTAATTTCTCTGTTAATTATATAAAATGTTTGCTAATCTTATTCTGTCATTTTGTTTGCTGATCTTCACATATTAAGTGACATGTATGTTATGATGTGGCCTTATCTTGCTTACTTGTTTTTATATGTTAAAATATACACAAATCAATTCAGCATAAAGATTAGATTGGAAAAGCAAACCTCATGTGACATTTAATAGGTGTTGGTGTTCCCCTTTTATAATATCATTCTGTTCAGGTGCGTCTAGACAGAAGTAGTTTGATGTATATATGATTATTTTAGAAAGAAAAAAAAAAAAACATTTTACGTAGCAAATTCTATACCATTGACTGTCCTAATAGTTTTAACAGTAGTACTAAAATGATTTTTAATGTAAGAAATAAAATTAAATACATTAGCTTTAACTTCAAACTTATTATGCATGGAAGAAACCAATTATATAGAGAGAAATCATCAACACAAAGAACAAAACAAAGTCTCCAAAATGTAAAAGTTCAAAAATCTGAACCATGTGTATTACTGATAGCAAAAGGAAACTTTTTCTGTTTAGCTTGATGACAAGACTAACAGATGTAAGACTTATATGTAGAAATGTAAGGTAATAAGTTTTCAAAACATTTAATCTTTCATATATGAAAGGTACACATTCTATAATGCCACAAATCTATGTTCTTAATAACATAGTTATAGTTTAAGGTAGGAGAAAAATATGGATCAGCAAAATGTTGATCAGCAGCATTGTTAAAAATATATAAACCAGCAACTAAATCAATTAAACCAATCTTGTCTTTGGGTTTGACGTCCTGTATAACACACTCAGTAGAGAAAAATATTAGCTCACAATGAATAGAAAATGTTTGGATATAGATATAAGATCAAAAGAGAAATTAGAAACATATAAAGTAAGACAAAATTTTTGACTAAAATGCACAGTTCTAGAATAATTAACTGAAACACAATGTCCATTAGCGATAAGATGTAAAATTAGACAGGAAAAAAACAAACATGATCGGCCACAGAATCCAATATCCAAGAATGTTTATCAAAGTTAGATTTATTTAAGATGGGGTTGTTACCTGTGGATGAGAGATTTAGAGCTTGATGAGTAGAGTTAGCAGAAAAAGATCCAACCTGGTTCGCTTGCACTTGATTGATGGAGTTGTTGTTAACAGTTTGTTTGAATATAACTTAAAGGATCTGATATTGTTCATATGTGATACGAACATCTCCATTTTCATAATTCGTTTGATTTTTATTAGAAATACTGTCTTTTTGAAGAGTCACATTGTTGACTTCAGAAGGCTTTCCACTATGAAATCTGTGACGGAGAGAAACTCTTAACATTATTATATTGGTCATTTAGGCCACAGAGAAATTACATGACTTGATATTCTTTCTTTCTTTGAGAAATAAAGGAAGAAACACAACACCAACATCTATTTTGACGTGCGCAAACGGATCGGGCCTAAGGTTTTCTAACTTATCTCAGATTATTTGTAGTTTAGTGAAATATTCGGTAATAGAAAGATCACATTGGTTTTACGCTTGGTCTGAGATACGAAAAAGTGGGATTGATTTTCGCTGGTTGTGAGACAGTGGCATGAATTAACTCAACCTTGTTCTTAGCACTTGAAGTTATCAGTTCCACGAGTGATATTTGGTAGAGTAAAAACTAGCAAGACAAGGGGTGTAGCCGGATTTTCATTCAGATGAAACAAAAAAATCTTGTACGACTTGTTCTTCAGCCGTACTGCAAAAACAGAAAAAGAAAGATAAAGCAGAACTCTATACATAATAGAAAAAGATAACAAGAACGCGATGACCATGCAAAATAAGTTTGAAAGTTAACCAGAAACTCCAAGAACAATATGTAAAGAAAAAGAAACCCTAAAGGAAGCGTGTAGAAGAAGAAACAAAAAGAAGAGCCACGCAGCCTCATTCAAAAAAGTGTCATTATCAACTTCTACTGCTGAAAGAAGCAAACCCTACTATTAGTTTGAACAGTTAATGTAGTTCGAGTGGAATAGACTGCAATTATATAGCAAGTCAAATATTAAATTTTAAGCCCCGACGGAAATTTTCGACAGTATTATATTCGTGAAGAATCTTAGTTAGCGCGTTGAGAAGGATGTCTTATAAGATGAATCAGTTTTGACCAGCGATAGAATCATAAATATGGTGATTAGGAAGAAAGAAACCAAAGGGAATTACAAAGAAAAGACATTTTAATAATTCGGGCAGGTTTTGCATTTGACTTTATTAGATGTTTCACCTGAGACGCCCTTCTACCATTATTTATTTAAATCTATCATAAACACATGTCAGCCATGCCATCTTCTTTAATTTGTTCTCCCACCCATGTACTGCAAAATACATGAAATCATTTAATAGCAAACCACAGCATTAAGTTCAAATGTTAGAATAATATAAATATATACATTCAAACTTGATTCTAGTATGTTATCAAACAAAGATATGTTAGCAGCCATAGCAGCCAGGAGTGAAGGCAAACACTATATAAAGGCTTACAATCCATGCTTTAGCAAGCAAGAAAGTAATATACCATAATAACTGTTCTAAAGGAAGACACCAAAGTTTTCACATTCAAAGATGGGAACGTGGCAATGGCCTCGTTTCATCCTTGCATTTGCATTTTGGCTTATGGCTATCAGTGTTGGTGCTGATTATGATAAGCCTCACTATGCCCAACCCTCCAACTACTATCCTCACCCAAAACCACCATATCAACAACGAACACCTCCTTATTACTACACATCTCCACCTCCACCCTTTCCATCACCACCTCCTCCTTATGTCCATAAATTCCCTCCATATTATTACAAATCACCTCCACCTCCCTTCCCATCTCTACCACCTCCCTATGTCTACAAGTTCCCACCATCTCCCTCTCCATCACTATCTCCTCCATATGTCTACAAGTCTCTACCTGCTCCATCTCCCTCTCCTCTCCCACCTTACGTTTACAAGTCACCACCCTCTCCATCCCCATCCCCACCACCTCCCTATGTTTACAAGTCCCCACCCACTCCATCTCCATATCCTCCCCCACCCTATGTCCACGAATCTCCACCCCCAACGTCTTCCATCGCCACCTCCAACATATGTTTATAAGTCACCACCTACTTCACTTTCTCCTCCTCCTCCACATGCATATAAGTCTCCAGCTCCCCCTTCTCCGTCGCCTCCTCCACCATACTTATATAAGTTACCGCCACTTCCATCTTCTTCACCACCTCCATCATATTACTAGAAGTCTCTCCCGCCTGCCGTGTACTAGGTTTGCGGCTAATTAATATGAATTTCTTCATTGTTATGTTCAGCATTGTTGTCGAATAATATGTAAGGATAAGAATTTATTCAGATTAAGGCTACACCGAAGTAATCCTTATTTTAGTGTTACCCATGCTTGTGTATTGGTATTTATTCAAAAGTGTTGTTCATCTCTTTTCCGAATAGACATTTAATAGCATATTTAATCTTGATGGATGTTGGTTCGGTTTTCCTCTTTGTATTATGAAATTATGCACATGATGACATTCATGAATCCTGAATTTTTTTTAGATAAATTTACATCGCAAAATTTGAAATTTTTTTCACAAAGAAAAAAGCTATGATAACTGTAATATTACAAGAACACATAGCCTTTACCAATCAAAAGTAACAAGAGGCTAAAAATTAAGCCTTATCATCTCTCCTTTTGGCAACCTTAACTGTCAAAGAACCTGCTTAAAGTCGGACACGACATTCGCCATCCTCCCTTGCTCATAATCATTCAACAAAGTTAACATCAATAACAAATCGTATAAAAAAGGACAACACATAGCATCAAAATCAACATGACGTTGAGAAGAAAGATAGGTGGATAATCTTCGCGAAAGCTTATGTAAAACCTCTAGAATCTTATTATCCTCTGCAGTCATTATCGACCTTGGTCAACTATTATAACAGAAAAGATTTCAGGTCCAATAAAATGAAAACTTTGTGTCTCACCATCATAAAAAAATATGTGCCCTAACGGTTCCACTACCAGCTTAAAAAATCCACTCTTAAAACTTTTTATACGATGGAGCAAAGGAAGCAAATAAACAAGTACTTGGCTAACCTATAAGAGATAACCACCTGAAAGGAGTGGAGGGCCGACTACTATAAAAATAAAGAAACATTTGAGGAAGAAGGATTCAAATGAAAAATTTCACAAACTAAACGTAAACTATGCCTATTTTGGGAAAAGATACAACTCAAAGGAAGAAGTAGGATTAGAGATGAATGGCATAAGATTATTGAATTTGACTTTGTTAGGAAAAGTCAAATAGGAATTGTTTCTAAGATAAAAAAAATTATAAGGGTGTGGGAGGATAGATATACAGGAAACATACCGCTTAAGAAAAAACTTTCAAGATTATATGCTCTTACAAGCCGCAGAGAGACAAGGTTAGAAGTAGGAAGTTGGCAAAAATAACATACGGATTTAGAATTGTGAGTGGAGATAGAGACGATTCGAGTGAGAAATAGGAGAAGTAAATATATTCACGCAAGAGATAGATAATACTGTACCAATTAAGTAGGGATAGTGAAAGAGTACAAGTAAAAAGATAATTACTTAATGTAATAAGCTGGGAAGAAAGGAAATTGTACGAAAAGTGTCCTAATATAAGGACAATTTCTTCAACCCAAATATTTGCATGAAAATTGTTACTGCATAGGATGGCAACGAAAGATAATCTGGTTAGAAAGAGAATTTGCAAGTTGTGGGTCATGCTTGACGATTCTTTAGTTGAGAGGTTCAGGGGCGGTTTGGAATTTTTGTAAAATATTGATTGGTGAGACTACTGCCTTTAATAATATGCTAAAAAAAATTTATGCAGTTCACAATCTTGAGGGTAATGAAAGGTGAAGATAGGACTTAGAGGTGTACGTGCGTAATCATTCTAGGAGAAATTTAAAGGAACACCATTATTTTAAGACTGCAACAGCAAGGAAAATTTTTACCTTAGCTCAAATAAAATCTTGATTTTGGATAACATGTAAAGAACTACATTAAATTTTTAAACCATTCACTCCTCAAGCTCTGTCTTCCTTAAACCTACATATGGTATCTAAGCTCATTTAAAGAATATTTTTGTCATCCCTATCTCATTCCCATAAAAAATCTCCCTGTATTTTAGTGATCTCTTTCAGTAGTATCCAAAACATTAATATGAAATACAAATAAATACATTTTTATGAATATGATCATAATCATCTCAATCATTTTGAATAATTATGTTATCTAACATAATGCATGTTGACATGATAATTCATCGTGTATTTATGTGTTCGATTACATACTATGACTACATATAATTATAAATTGAGATTTTAGCAAATAAGATATTCTTTCAACATTTTTCATAACTATGATATATTTATAACTGATTTATGTAAATAATTTTTTATTTCCTTCTTGTGGCATTGGAGTGATTGTCATGAATGACTATGACTAGTTTTAGAAGAGATGCTTGCACAACTATCAATTTCACATTAACTACTCTTACAACAACTACTTTACTTGTAACAACCACTAATTAAATTATCAATTTTCACATACAATAAATTACATATTAAACTTGGGCATAATGTAATTACATGTAACTTCAACATGTCTAATGTGTCCTTCACTAGAATTCCATACAATATCGTTTTATTTGATTCTCCTTGTCTCTATAATTATTTTTGTTTATAACAAATTTTTCATTATAACCTCCATATCTGTCAAGTCTATTATTAGTAAAGGCATTGCAATTCCTTTTAGTCTTTTATCTTTATCACGATCAGACCATTTGTGATGATGTGTCTCTTTCTACATCTCTCCAAATTAAATAATGAGTATTTCTCACAAGTAAAAATCTTTTACTTTTTTTACGTAGTTCATATTGATCTATCTATTTAGATTAATTGTTTGACTGTCATCTCCTATGTTTCAAATTAAAATTAAATCTCTCATCTTCTTTCAAAATTCAAAATGATATTAATAATCACATTATTATCTATGCAACTACTTTTCTTTAAATTAATATGTTGCTTGGAATTTCTATATTTGTGCACACTATAATTAATACTTGAGTAGACTCTGATATATATATAGTTTTCAAATGTTGAGTAGTCAACTGGGTTGTGGATCGAGCTAACATCCTCTGATAATGATTAGTACAGTTTTCAAAGTTTTCAAATGGTATGAACAAAAAGAGATATGAACATCGTATACTAACTCAAAATAACAAAGAATATAGTCCATTTGTAATAATATATTGGAGCACCATTACAAAAAATATTGAAAAATGATTGGATCGGGCAAGTGAACAACATATACTAAATACTCCAGAAAAGTTTTTTAAGCTAGATAAAGAGTAAATCGCAACACCATATAATTCCTTGGAAAACAGCTTCAGTCTAACTTGAACTTGATATATATGTTCTCTAGATTTCGATAACATAATGTATGAATATTCTATCAAAAAGTTCATATTTCTCCTCTTGAAAAATTACTACAATTTAAACACTTAGAAAAATCTAAGCTCGCCAACAAAGTGTGAACTTATGGGCAAGTAAATCAAGCATAATGGGCCACCATGGGTTCACTCATATCACAGAAACAGTGTTTTTCAGCACGATATGTAAGAGAAAGTCTTCAAAATGATCTGGATACAGTGCACAGAACAACGTGTCAAGCAAATTAATTTAGCTTTGGACAAATATAGAATGATATATGTATGTCGCAAACTCAAAGGTAACACACAAACGGCATTTGTCTAATTAAGGTGAACAATATGATTATACAATTATTATTTTGGCCAGTGAGAAAGCAGAAGTTCCATGTCAAACCAGAAGACAAGACATTCCAACCTCCACTATTAGCCTTATAGAAGTTTAGAAGAGAGATTAATTTAATTAATTTGATGAAATTTGGACAGAGAAAACAGCAAAAATGAATTATCTGGTAGTTAAAGAGACTAATCAAATAAACTTGAGACGTGCATTCATCAAGCAAGCAACCTGTTAATCAAAGTATTTTTTATTGGCTTCCTGTATCAAATCAAATAAAACAATACGTTGCTCTAACAGAAAATATAAACGATACATTAAATAATAATATTGAACTTTCAATCTAAAATTAAAGAAATAAATAGCATTACAACATATGATCCTAAAATCGATCAAAATTTCGCCGCCTTGACTTTTTTTTTTTTTTTTTTTATTTAGGATAAATATATCAGCTTTCAAACTCGCAAATCCGTTTACTGCTCTAAAGTTTAAAAAAGAATACAGTTGCAGGGTGGAATTGATCAAAGAATTTGATAGAACAAACTTCTCTGGTGGTGAAAAAGAAAGGCATAAAGTTGATTAAAACAATTAAAGTAGGTTTACCGGCATTAAAAGTAATTATACCGAGTCAAGAAAATAAATTTTTTAAGTCTGAGTTAACACTTGTCAAGTACGTTAGTTCGACAATAACAATGAAATATGTCTTGTAACCTGAAGCAGTTTTCACCGACGATAAAAGCATAATTTGAAGAGCAACAAAGATAAGCTCGTGTTTTTATAATCCAGAAATATGCATTATGAGTAGGAAGAAAGAACTAAATCTGATGATAAAAAAAAGACATTTTAGAGAATTGCAGCAAGTGATATTGCATTTGACTTTATCATCTGTTTCACATTCTATGCATCCGATCATAATGGCCAGTTCTTCATCAAGACAAACGAAATAATCAGCTTTGTCTGCTGCGACGCGCTTTTATATATATTTGTTTAATCAGTGCCAATGTTGACACCAATAGAAAAATTACTCCCACTTCATAATTTAATATATTATATTTTAATCATATTTTTTTATATTGAATATAAATTATTAATATATATTAGAATGGGTTGTAAAATGAGAATATTTTATCTCATATCAATTTCAAAGTATAATTTTTCTTGTTTAAATGTTACAAGAACTCATTCAACCACGCCATCACCTACTCTCTTCTTGACTTTGTTCCCACCATCTTGAGGAAAGTATGAAATCGTGTAATGGCAAACGACAACATCAAGTTGAAATGCTAAAACAATATAAATATATATTTTCAAACTTGATGCCACTATGTCATCAAACAAAGATATCTTAACAGCCATGAGGGAAGGCAAACACTATATAAAGGCTTTCAATCCATGCTTTGGCAATCAAGAAAGTAATACACCATAATAAGTGTTCCAAAGGAAGACACCAAAGTTTTCATATTCAAAGAAGATGGGAACGAGGCAATGGCCTCGTTTGATCCTTGCATTTGCATTTTGCCTTATGGCCATCAGTGTTGGTGCTGATAATAATAAGCCTTACTATGCCCAACCCTCCAACTACTATCCACACCCAACACCTCCTTATTACTACACATCTCCACCTCCACCCTCTCCATCACCACCTCCTCCTTATGTTCATAAATTCCCACCATATTATTATAAATCACCTCCACCTCCCTCCCCATCTCCACCACCTCCCTATGTATACAAGTCCCCACCACCTCCCTCTCCTTCACCACCTCCTCTATATGTCTACAAGTCTCCTCCTCCACCATCCCCATCACCACCCCCTCCCTATGTTTACAAGTCTCCACCTCCTCCATCTCCTTCTCCTCCCCCACCTTACGTTTACAAGTCACCACCCCCTCCATCCCCATCACCACCACCTCCCTATGTTTACAAGTCCCCACCGCCTCCATCTCCTTCTCCTCCCCCACCCTATGTCTACAAATCTCCACCCCCACCTTCTCCTTCCCCACCACCTCCATACGTTTACAAATCTCCACCCCCACCATCTCCATCACCACCTCCACCATATGTTTATAAGTCACCACCCCCACCATCCCCATCACCACCTCCTCCATACTACTACAAGTCTCCTCCTCCACCGTCTCCCTCACCTCCTCCTCCATACTACTACAAGTCTCCACCTCCACCATCTCCATCACCACCTCCACCTTATGTTTATAAGTCACCACCCCCACCATCTCCATCTCCACCTCCTCCATACTACTACAAGTCCCCTCCTCCACCTTCACCTTCACCACCTCCCCCATATTACTACAAGTCTCCACCTCCACCATCTCCCTCACCTCCTCCTCCATATTACTACAAGTCTCCACCCCCTCCATCTCCCTCACCTCCTCCTCCATATTACTACAAGTCACCACCACCTCCATCCCCATCACCACCTCCTCCATACTATTACAAGTCCCCGCCCCCACCATCACCTTCACCACCTCCTCCATACTACTACAAGTCCCCACCCCCACCATCACCCTCACCACCTCCTCCATACTACTACAAGTCTCCACCCCCACCATCTCCCTCACCACCTCCTCCATACTACTACAAGTCCCC
>Ga0209700_100479_pt1 | contig 75042 bp, 28 predicted proteins | sample SiratroredBW_FD_187528 | JGI IMG/M metagenome (GOLD analysis project Ga0209700, IMG submission 187528) | Root nodule microbial communities of legume samples collected from California, USA - Siratro red BW (SPAdes) (version 2) | ecosystem: Host-associated > Plants > Roots > Nodule | place: USA... | reverse complement strand
ATAATATATAATTACTGGTAAAGTTCAAATTCTAAGAGAGACGTGAACCATTATAATAGGGTTTGGTATAAGAGCATTAATATTCTACACTCATCAAATGTATGAATATTTATGTTTTTTTTTTTTCATATTATCTAATGTTATGTAATCTTATTAAAATTAATATGATGCAAACTTATAAGCAATATCATAAATACTTTTATCTTTCAATCTATAAATATAATTTCACGTGGGTAATACACGTAATATATAATAGAATCAATCAATTATTAAACAAATTATAAAAATAAAATTCTAAAATCTACAATATCTTCTGTCCATATTTCGTGCATTTCTCCCCCAACCTTGTGTGTGTGTGTTTTTCTGTTTTTAATCTCTCCTTTCTCGCTAAACCATGAAAGCAAATCACATCGCATCAAAAGGAAAAGAAAAAGAAGAAGAAAGAGTAAATCATATTTTGTTTTTAAGAAACCAACAATTGATTGATCGAAATCAGTGCTAAGCATGTTGATTAATCCACAGTCAAAAGATGTCAATTTTTTTGCTTTAGTAGTTCCTTTTTCCTGTTTAGTTAACCATTTTTTAGTTAGTTTTATGTCCTTCTCATAAACATAACACTGATTTATAGTTCTCTGGTTTTTTTCTTTCTTTTCAAGCCTATAAATTATAATGTGATTGGTGCACCGATTAACTAACACAGTGGTTGTTATTATAATGCATTTCATGTTTTTTTTTATGATAAATATTGGTAAAATTATTATTTTTATCTAAAAAAGATTTGTGAAAGTATACTTCTCCACTAATAAAATTATAGTGTAAATAAGTATTATATTTTTAATTATTTATTTACTTTCTTATTACTTAACGAATTAATTAGGCATCATGCATAATATTAATTCAGTACAATTTCAATGTAAAATTAAAAGATACTGTAATACTAGAAATGTGATCAATTACCTCACACCAGGAGTTATTCTACTCTAATTAATAGTCGGAATTATTCAATATGAAATTATGTTAATTAAATAAATAATTTAAAGCATGAGAGTTTTTTTCATCTAGCAATTATATTCAACTTAAGAGTAATGTTTTTAGTAAAAATATTTCTCTTCTATTGTAAAATAATTTATTATATATTTACCTAGAATTATAAGAGGTCATAACCTATATGAATTATTATCATTATTATTTATAGATTTACAAAAAAATACCAGTTCTCATGAATACATGATAAGTTTTGTATGAATTTTAAATTAAAAAAATAATAAGATTTCAGATAAATCAATTATATAAAATAAGTAAAAATTAATAAGTAAATTTTGGAATTTATATTTAACCTAAAAAAGAAAATAAAAGAAGACATATAAAAAAACCGAATTTCATTATTATCACATTTTAGTTAATGGTGACTTTAATTATTAAAGATCATCAACTTATAAATAGTATGCATGGAAAAAGTATAATCAAAAACAGAAATTTATCTGTATCTTAAATACTCTACTATGGATTGACAACATTGACTAGACGATAGTACTGGTAGGAAGTGTGTTCTCATGTCATTTATACATCACGTTATTGTCTTTAATTACTTATTTATTAATAATAAATAATATTGTCGGTATAGTTAATAATAAATAATATTAAAAGTTACTTCCTTTTGAATTTAATTCTTTCTCTTGTATAATTATTTTTATACCGTGAACAAATTATAAATCATTTTACATATATTAGTAAATTTTATTGATTTTATAACCCTAATTTTAAACTTAAATATATTTCTAGTTGCTATAAAATTTGTTTTCTCAATTTTAATTTATTGAGAACATTACAAGAGACATGACGGCATGAATAGGTAGAATCTCCGTCACTTGACCGCGTCGTTGGTCCTATATTAGTCCGAGAATGTCAATAACGACGTTTGAAATCGCCTTCGAAGTTTTCATGTGTTTCTGTTTTTTCTCTTCAGTTTCCACACTCACACATTAACACTGAACCCAATTATGCATTGCACATAATCTTCACCTTTCTTCTTTCTTTTGAATGCTTATTCACAACAAAATCCTCTTTCCATTTCCATAACCTCCTCATTCACCAAGCTTCACTTTCTTCTTCTCAACCTTTCACTTCCCCAGGTAATTTTACTCTTCTTTCTGCAAACTTTTCTCTTGAATCTTGTTACCATCACAATCTTTTGATAACATGTTATTGGTAAGGAAAATCTATCCACAATAGTTGGTCAAGTTTTTTTTTTTTTTTTTTTGGGTTTGCATCCGAATAAGAATTGATCAGGTGAAAAGTTTAGTTCTTGAAGCTGCCCACAGTCAATTTACTGATTCTGATAGCATAGATAGGAATTGTGTTGTGTATGAAACTTTTTTATGCATACAATGTGGTCTAATAATTTTCTTGGTTGATTATCAGAGAAATTGAGATGCCACAGGAGAGTTGCCAGAACTCATTTTTCACATCACCTTCAAAGAGAGGATTGAAGGGTTTGGTCAGCACCATGAACAAGGAGGCTTCATGCACTGTCACAGAGGAAGGTTTCAATGATAATGAATTGGCACAGAGGAAGGCAGAGGAAGCAGGTATGCTTCTTTAATGTCACACCATGCATGCCATTAAATATACTTAAAATACAAATACAGATGTATAATGCAGTTTAATACCATATATATATATATATATATATATTAGTTTAATCTTCATATTTTATTATTGGTATGAATTATTTTTCAATATTATGGAATAATTTTATGTTTATATTTTACAATAATTAATATTTTTTAAGAACATGGGAATCCAAGATTGATTGAGATATACAAAACTTGTATACTCACAATATATACAAAATGTTAATATTTCAAATTGATTTACACTTTAGTATTTTTTTATGTTTTTTTATAATAAATATTAAAAAACTATTCCATTTATCCATTCATACTATTATCTTACAGTGATTACTTTTCTTTTATTCTTGTATAAAAACTTTAACATGGATAAATTTGAAATGGAGGGAACAATTCACTTTGCTGAAAGAATTCATATCCTGAATTGGTAATAGTATTCTCTTGTCTTGGAAAACCTTATTGGAAGGAGCAAAAGGGTACATACAACCTGCAAATTTATGAAAGCAGGAATAACTTTCTTAAACAGAAATCGTTGCAAATATCTGTGGTGTGTAGATCATCTTGAAGAAAATAAAAAAGAAGACAATATAGTTCTTTGTGAAAAGGTAGATAATTGACAAAAGATGCTTAAGTTGAGGCACGTTTCTAGGTGTGATGTTTGTTTCTTATGACCCAAAGAAAAGAAAAGAAACAACATATCATTTGGTTCTTTCAAAGTAATTTATTTTGTTTTTCTTTTCGGGTCAACCAAATTATTACTTGGAACCCCTTTACTTAAGAAAAGCAGAAAAAGCAATGTTAAAATACAAAAGTTAGGTTTATGTGTTAAACAAAGTGTGGCAGCTAGAAAAGAAAAAGAATGAGATGTAGCAAGAGATTGATGATGAAGAGTAGTGAGTGGGGTAAAGTGTTTGTACTAAAATGGCTTAGCACCCCACCACTCAATTAAGGTGTAGGACTCAGCCTTGTCCCTAAGGGTTGGGACCAAAATTTGTGCCATCAAGTTTCTTATTTATAACCGAAAGGGTTCCCTAACTATGATTTTGTACCATAATGTTTGGCATTACCGATTATAAGACCCTACATCTAAGCAAGCAGCACCATAAATGTGTAACATTTCAAGTGTCACTTTGCTGTTATTAATCATTGCTACTGTCCCTTAACTTTTCTGTGATGATTTTGACATAATGCAACCTTATTACATCTTTCACTTACATTAATCTTTGTGAAAGAACAAGATTAGAAAATAGAATGCAGAAATTTTTGACTTACTTGTGTTGTTGTTGTTGTGATGAAAATGGTGGAAGCTTGGAGAAGATACAAAGCAACAGAATGGCTAAGGCAAATGGACAATGTTGCATCATTGTCACTCACTGCAACACCTTCAGAAGAAGACTTTTGCCTTGCTCTCCGCAATGGTCTCATTCTCTGCAATGTTCTCAACAAAGTCAACCCTGGTGCTGTTCTCAAGGTTCACCTTTCCCTTTTTTCAAACTCTAGAATTTCCTATTGTATTTATAAATATAAATTTAGCTGAAAAAGTGTAATTTTTAATATAAAAAAAGTATTTTTTTGTGTGTTTTGGGCTGGATAGGTGGTGGAGAATCCTGGGCTTGCAGTCCAATGTGCAGAGGGTGCGGCCCACTCAGCAATTCAGTATTTTGAGAACATGAGGAATTTCTTAGAGGCTGTTAAGGATATGCAGCTTCTCACATTTGAAGCATCTGATTTGGAGAAGGTTTGGTCTTTGGATTTTCTATTTATTTATTTTCATTCGCTTTTTAATCATTCAATTATGGAATTATTTTGATTTACTCGATAATAATAACTAATTGTAAATAAAGTTATTAATAATTAATGAAATCGTTTCTATTTTATTTGCATAAAAAACAATAAAATTTGAAATATGATGTGAACTGTATTGCTTAGATATATCGTTAATTTATTTTACTGAATGATTTACTAAAGAATTCTAATTTTTTACATTTTCAACTGATAAAAAACGATTTTCGACATAACATATATAATAGTTACTAGTGGAAATATCATTTTAATAATAATAAATAATAATAAATATAATAATAATAATAAAAATAAGTATCCAAATGAAAAAGTAAAATTATAATAAAATATATCGAAAATAGCTAAAAAAATAATTATTTTTTATGAGGTGTTATAATTATACAATACAAATGTTTTCAAACCGGTATTTCTTATATATTATAAAAACTAAAACATTGGTTAACAAATATTAGGATAAAAAATGCAAAAAAAGTAAAAAAATGTGTAAAAAATATAAAAAAAGTAATAAAATGGGATATATTTTATAATATTAAAATTGTAAAGTATATCAGGAAGATTATTATTCATTTCAGATTCTTTTTGTATATAAAAATAAAATCAGTGAAATAAGTTATATTAATAAGAATAAAATCGGTAATAAAATATTAAAAAATACGTTAAAAAAGAAATAATTTTTATTAATAGGTATAGATTAAATAAATTAATTAATACATTTATTGATAATCTGTACATAGAATAAAAAAGTAAATATTGGTCGATAGATTTTAATTAAATTCTAAGATTGAATGAATTTTATCTGGTTTAACTAATACGTTCAACCTTTTAGTACTTTATAAAAAAATATTTAATGAAAAGAAAATATGTTTAATATTTTTGAAAATGAAAAATATTCATTATTTTTTTATAGTACGTAAAAATAATTAAAAATTATAGGAGATGTAATCCATCTATATTTGAAAATGGTTTCTACATTTTAGATACACACACACATATATATATATATATATATATATATATATATATATATATATATATATATATATATATATATATATATATATATATATATATATGTATATATATATATATATTACTTTTTAAATTACATTTGAGTTTATTATGTACGTTTGTATATATTTTTAAATATTTACATACAAGTTATATACTTTTTTACATTTTTAATTATAAAATATCCGGGAAATAGTAATCATATGCTAGTCACTGTTATTTTACGTATAATGCTAAAAGCAGCAAAGTTTAAGTTATCAATTAAAATAATTAAAACTGAAAAAAAACACATTTTCATTCAAATTCTACCAAATTTGGGTTTTCCTTTACATATTTTTTTTTTTAAATATCCTGATATAAAATCAATTTAAATTTTATGAATTTCCAAACAAAAAAGTTGGCAACTGAAATCAATTCCAAAAAAGATTGTTCAGAACACATCTTGCCATTTTGCTATGGAAGATGATACCATGTGTTACTCTCAGTAATAGATTTTATCTGTTTGTTGATTTTGAAACTACTTTTTTGTGTTTTAAAACTTGAAAATGCAGGGAGGTTCATCCAATAAAGTTGTGGACTGCATTCTATGTTTGAAGGGGTTCTATGAATGGAAGTTATCTGGTGGGGTTGGTGTATGGAGGTATGGTGGAACTGTGAGGATCACTTCCTTTCCAAAGAAGTCTCCTTCCTCCATAGTTGGCAGTGAAAGTGCTGATGAATCACTGGATGAGTCAGAATCATCACAGTATGAACAACTGCTAGAATTTCTTCAATTATCTGAAGAGTTCTTGATTGAAGAAACCAGAACTGCCAATGCTCTGGCTTTCCTTTATGATCACTTTGGACTCAGACTTCTTCAGGCTTACCTTAGAGAGGCCAATGGGATTGAAGATCTGCCACTGAATGCAATGGTCGGTAAGATCCTTTCCAGTTTGTTGTACTGCTGTAGCTTCTATTCTATTTTTTACAAAACGTGTTTCTAAAAAGATTAATATATGAATATTGTAAAAAGAGTATTTAACTCACTAAGCTATGCATGAGTAGCTCCTACTAGATAATCTTAAAATTAAAGTATATAAATGGGACAAACCTCCCTGAACAAACTGGTTTTGTAATGTTATGTTAAGTTTAAACCTAATGATTATTGATGGACTGATGAGGCCACTTTCTGTTTGGTATCTATAGGATCACTTGCAGATGTTAAGTGTTGTAAACTTCATATTTGAGATGTTTCTAATCTTTTAACGTGACGGTGAAATCTTACATTGATAAGTGATACGATCAAGATGCAAATTTCACTTTATAAGTTGATTTTGTAAGTTAAGTTAGGTCTAAACCAAATTTTAAGAAAATAAGATAGACAAATATAATGTCAGTTGAAATTGAACTGCTACTGAGTGTATTAGACTGGCAAATATTGTTTCAGATGTTTTCCAATAATAATCTGCATAAAGATTTTCTTTTCTTCATGCAGTCTTATCTGTGATATGGGTGACAATTTGTAGGTAATTGATACCTTACTCAGCAAGGTAGTCAAGGATTTCTCATCTTTGCTTGTTTCTCAAGGCACTCAGGTACTCCAGAGTTCAATTTTTGTATGCAACTTACGTTTGTTTCCAAACTTCACAATTGCCATTGATTTAAAATTTTTCTTTTCGTTCTAATGGTTTTCCAAAGTACACTTCTTAACAATTCTTTGCAGCTTGGACTTTTCTTGAAGAAAATATTGAAAGGTGACATGGGTTGTCTCTCAAAGAGAGAGTTCATAGAAGCCATCTCACTATATCTTAACCAAAGAAGTAGCCTGGCATCAAATGACTTCTCCAAATTCTGCAATTGTGGTGGAAAACGTGATAGTATTCGACAAAGTGCCAATTATTCTGCAAAATATGCTGAAGTAATCAATAATCAACAGAAACAACTTGAGGTATAAATTGGATAATAGGAGTTTTGCTATTGTTGGTTTTTACTTTTACATATGAGTTTGGATTAGCTGTTTAGCACCATGTCCTAAGGTTTTCCTCCCTTTTCAGGGTATGAAGTACTTTTTTGAAGAGACAAAAATGGAGGTCAAACAAATTCAATCAGAGTGGGATGAAGAATTTAGTAGGCTGGGTAACCATCTAAGAATTGGTTTTCCTTGAATATCTTGTTTGTAGAAGTGTTTTAATATGACAATATTTGGATTGATTGAGTTCTATGCCTTACTTAGAGGATCATATCAAAAGCCTTGAAGTGGCCTCCACTTCCTACCACAAAGTTTTGGAGGAGAACCGCCTTCTATACAATCAAGTACAAGACCTCAAAGGTGCATAAGAATCCTGGTTCCTAACAATGAATTTAATGGATCAACTTATTCATTAAAATTTGATTAATTAAATTTCTCTTTCACAGGAGCCATTAGGGTGTATTGTAGAGTGAGGCCATTCTTACCAGGACAACCAAATGGACAGTCTACGGTAGACTATATTGGAGAAAATGGAGATATGATGATCGTAAATCCCCTTAAGCATGGAAAAGATGCTAGACGAGTATTTTCATTCAATAAGGTTTTTGGAACAACTGTAACACAAGGTAGTTTAATTTTCTACATCTTGCAGGATATACTTTGTTGATTTCTTCTATATAGATCTTCTATTAAGACTATCTAATTTAATGGACAATAATGATTTGTGCAGGGTTTAGCCAATATAATATAATAAAATATCCACTTGAGGCATTATGTTTATGTTTAGTTTCCTATAAAGTTGGTTTAGGCTCAATTTAAACCCACATAACTTTTAAGTTGAGGGTTTTCCTCAGTTATATATTATGTTTTGACATTATCTTTAGTAAATGTGGGACTTGAGTCTCATCCAACACTATTGGGCTTGGTACGTGGATAACTTGGGGAGTGACCCTTTGAATGGATCTAGGATAGACTTTGGTATTATTTTATAAATATTAGGATAAATGATCAATTTAATCCTTAAATGTAAGACTCTGTCAATTTAGTCCTTAAAAGAATGAAAAATATGCTTTAGTCATTGCATGTGTAGGAAATTCAAATTGATCCCTAATAGTATAGCCTAATGACAAAATAGTCTCTAATTTACTGTTTAACAAAGTAGTCACACAAATCTTAATAATAGGATGTAATCGAAGGATTTTATACCTTCAGGATTGAAATATTTCTTTCTTTCAAGGATCAAATTGGCACTGTCACGCATATTTAAGGTTCAAATGGATCATTTACCCTAAATACTTTAGATTAGATTTAAACGTACTTTTCTAAATGTTTAAAATAAATTACGCTTCTTAGAGTTTTTATCATGTTAGTTCTTATTTGATGCTTTTCATGATGTTTTTTTCTCATGTGCAGAACAAATTTATGCTGACACTCAGCCCTTGATCAGATCCGTTCTAGATGGTTATAATGTATGCATATTTGCATACGGGCAGACTGGCTCAGGGAAAACATACACAATGGTATGAGACACGCATAATAGTTCTACTTTATCTTACATAATGTTGATTCATCATTTTTTTTTATTATGCAAATTAATGTGATCAGCTTGCTTGTGCAGAGTGGCCCTGATCTTACAACAGAAGACACATGGGGTGTAAACTATAGGGCATTGGGTGATTTATTTCATATATCAAAGGAAAGGTCTGGTTCCATAAAATATGAAGTTTTCGTTCAGATGATTGAAATATACAATGAACAAGTCAGAGATTTGCTAGTCAGTGATGGCTCTAACAGAAGATATCCTTTAAGCAGTGTTCTATCGTAATTTTTTCTTCAGCAAGGCAGTTCAAATTCTTAATTTTATACAGATATTAACAATGAAATTTATGTAGTTATGTGAGTTCCTTAACAAGATATACATTAGACATACGAAACAATTCTCAAATGAATGGCATCAATGTCCCTGATGCTTTTTTAGTTCCGGTTACCTGTACTCAAGATGTTCTAGACTTGATGAGAATTGGTCAGAAGAACCGTGCCGTTGGTGCTACAGCTCTAAATGAGAGAAGCAGTCGTTCCCATAGGTAAAATGACATCTTCATGAACATAGATGGATAACCAACAACCATCAAATATATTTAACAAAAGTTCTTACTTTTTGCAGTGTTTTGACTGTTCATGTTAGAGGAAGGGAGTTAGTTTCCAACTCCATTCTCAGAGGTTGTCTCCATCTTGTGGATTTGGCTGGAAGTGAGAGGGTTGACAAATCTGAGGCAGTTGGTGAGAGACTAAAGGAAGCTCAACATATAAATAGATCACTTTCTGCACTTGGGGATGTTATCTCTGCCTTGGCACAGAAGAGTCCACATATCCCTTATAGAAATAGCAAGCTCACACAAGTGTTACAAGATTCTTTAGGTAACATTTTGCCATGTACTTTTTTCTCCTTTGATGCAAGTTACTTATAATAATAGGTTATAGCAGCATTAAGATTTGGATTTTTTTTTTCCATTTCTCTTATGCCACCCATATTGTTATAACAGGTGTTACTACTATTTGACCACTATATGTACAATCTTTCTTTTGGGACCATGTTGTTAGATTAGGCTGATATGTGATTAGAAATTTAATACTGGTATTAATTTGGTTATTTCCATAGTTGTTTGCTTGTTTAAATTTCTGTAAAATTAACTTGAGATATGTGTTGTTTTATCAATAGGAGGGCATGCAAAAACTTTGATGTTTGTTCATATAAATCCTGAACTTAATGCTTTTGGAGAGACAATTAGCACACTCAAGTTTGCTGAGAGGGTTTCATCGATTGAACTTGGGGCTGCTCAATCTAACAAAGAAACTGGTGAAATCCGAGAACTAAAGGAAGAGGTTTGCGTTTTAGTCACAAGTAGTGCAATTTTGAATGTAACATGCACAACATATGTAAACGGTTCTTTATCTTTTCAGATATCAAATCTCAAATTGGCATTGGAGAGGAAGGAAGCAGAACTGGATCAGTGGAAGGCCGGGAATGCTAGAAATGCCATTGATTCTCAAAAACCAAGAGCTGTTTCACCTTTTCAATTACCAAAATATGGTACCAGTGGCAACACAAAGCATGAACCTGGTCAAAGACTTATGGATGATAGAAGCTTTGAGGTAGTTAAATAAAATATATACCTACTTATAAAAAATATGTGTAAATATGTATTTGGATATTGTGCCATGTTGATGCAGAATTCATATATGCTCTAACTTAATTTGAAATTCCTTTTTCAGTCTAGAAGTTGCTCTTCAGGTAAGCAAAGAAGGTCAAGGTTTCCCTCAACATTTATGGACAAGGACTCTATGCCAAAAATGTCTTTTCTGACTGAAGAAAAGTTAGTGAGCTCAGGGAAGGGAAGATCACCATCCCCTCCAGTGAGAAGATCACAATCCAATGATAGAGGGACAGTCATCAAAAGCAAGGTCAAAACTGAAACAATAGACAACCAACCAATATTAAAGCATCCATTTCCAGCTGCTAACAAATCCCTTGTGACAATGCCAGTGGTTGCATCCACTGACAATAACACAAGAATGTATGTGAATTCACAAGAGCCAGTAAAGCATGAAAACATTTCGGAAACAATCTTCAACCTCCAGAAGCTCAACTATAAGAAAGTTCATCAAGAACATGAAGAGGAACAATTCAAGCAAGCACTTAGTGCAGTAAGACAAGGTGGCATCAGAAAAAGCAAGGTTGAGAGTAAGGCTAAGGCCAAGCATAATCAACTATCACCCTTTAAGATTCAAAAGCCTGATTTGGCCTCACCCTTCATTCCTGACATGGAATTTGCTAGTGAAAGTAGTGTGGAGACACCTCCAAAGAATGATTACTCCGAGGCCGAACATGATCTTAGATTTATGGAGTCTGCTGTCCATGGTGCTTTAAGTCTCAAAAAGATACGCCAGAACTTTGCAAGGAATTTTCAGAACCTTGAATCAAGGTATGGCTAACAGTAGGGTGTGTTTGGATCAACGTATGACATATTTCAGCTTGAGTTTAGGACCGGTTAAACATGATTTTCTCATTTACCATGATGTTTTCATTATGTTGAAACATGATTCCAAGTTTTAAACTTCGGATAAACTTTTTCAAAAACACTTATGAAAGAAAAAGTAATGTAAAAGAACATTTGTGTTAACTTTTCTGAAAAAAACTTTTAACTTCCTGAGTTAATTTAAACTTATAAAAAAACTGTTTTTATTCTTTCTTCTTACATTTTACTTACAAAAACTATCAGAAGTAGCTTTTGCATCAACACTAATTTGGTGTTATTTGTTCTATATATACCCTTTGTTTGACTAAGCTATTTTGGTAATAACACACTCAAAAATTAATTTGATTACAGTATCCAAACAATATTTTGTGTCAAAATCAATTTTTTGCTCTTTGTTATCCAAACAACAACCATGTTACAAGAAGCTCAGAAATGCATATGCAAACATAGTAACATCACTGGTAATGATAAAAGAACCTTTTTGTCCACATGCAGAGGAATAGTTCAAGCAGGAGAACATTTATTGGTTAGCAAAGTTGAAAACAAAGTTTTGAATGGTTCAGCAAGCAATCTTAAAGAAGGAAGCAATGCATCCACGCCTGAATTTAGAAGAAGCCGATCTACCCCACGTGGAAAGTTTTTTGGTTTATCTTGAGGTTTGCATGTTACACAGTGAGCATTTTTTTTATAGTATTTTTTTTTGTACAGGAACTACAACCAATGTTTGAGTTCCTCACACAATTCTATACAAACTTTGAGGTTAATATGTATCCCTTGTATTTTGAGCATGTTTTTTGTAATTTGGAACTTGGTATATCAATACGTATCTGAGTCACTGAGTTTTCTTGTGTACATGTTTTTGTTCAAGATTCTTTTTAATTAAGGTATTTACTAAATTCTCCAAAGATGTTATCAGTTGATATGTTTAGTGCTATTTCACTTTATTTTTATTTTTACTTATTAGAAATCACTCTCTAATGCAATTTTGTTAGGGTTGAATGTGACAAGACTCAAACTCATACGTAAACATTTTATTTTAATTTATAACAAATTTAATTTTAAATTATATGTATTTTTTCTATGTTTAATGTTTGTATGAGTTTGTTTACCTTTAACTTGTTTAACTGAGATTTGATTAACATTGAAAGATGCATTTAAACCTAGTATAAGACTAATTGATTGGTTATAATTGTCAAGAGATGGGATTATATTCAATCCATTTAGATTCAATTTCTTCAAAATTAATTTTTTATTAAGTGCATTGATGATATAATTGAGATTAATTAAGATAAGTTTATTTATAATTATTTGCATAGATATTGTGTGAAACTCAACCTTAACATCTTACATGTCATATTCTATCACACACTTTTAATCACTTATGAACTATTCAACAACCTTTCTCACTTTAGAGTTTGATTTATTTTATTTTATTATCCTTTTATTTTTGAATTAAAATAAATATATTAACTTTTACCATTAAATTGATAAATGAACCTATTAAAACTTAAATATTGTACAAAATATATGAGGACTTGATACATGTGAAAATCATTTTACTAATTATAGAGTTCGTACCTTATCAAATTCCTTACTAAATATACTCATAAATATTCTAAAAGGTCAAAAGATCACATAGCATCAAATCTAGTATATACCTCTAACGGAAGAATGAGATAATCTATTTATAATATGTATGTGTGTGCATGCATGTAAGTGATTTCAACCCTCAGAATTTTTAAATGTTTCTTGAGTTTTGTAGCAAGAAGTAAAAATCAAATTCAACATATTAACATGAATTGTCACAAGTGTTTGATTCGTAAAATAAAAATCCTTAACAAATTATAATAGGTTTGGAACATAATCTAGATTACAATAATGATAAAAATATATTTTTATTTTCATATATTATATATATATATATATATGTGTGTGTGTGTAAATTTGGAAATTTATGTTAGTCATGTATAAGTTCTTTTTAAAAAGAGAACACTAAGAGAAAACAGTTTCTTTTAAAATTATAAAATGAGTTCATGTGTGAGTTAATTCATAAAATATTTATTGTATTTTCTAATATTTATTCTTTACTTATGCATAAGCTACTTTTAGTGTATAAAAAAGGTTAAATTCATTTGTTATTTTATTAAGAGCTTATAGAAAATCTTATTCAATCCTTAACATTTGTTTAAGTGAGGAATTAGCACGATGAACTAAACAAAATAATTTGTCTTTTTTATAACCAAAATTTTATTTAAGTGTGGTCTAAAACTTTAAAAATATAGTTTTCGGAAATTAACATGATATTTGAAAAAAATTGTTTATTTAACTAGGATAATTTTTTAAGTTTGCATGTTAATATATTATAAAAAAAAAAAATTATCAATGATGTAAAACGTGAGACCGTAGTTGCTAATATAGAGTTGACTTTAATTGCAAAATGAATGAATTTATTCACAGTTGCATAAAAACCACGACACAATTTTATATTCTCAACTAATAAAAAAATATCATATCATTAAAAATTGTTTAACTTTTGAAATAACTATTTTAGAAGTTATTTTAACGTGTTATGTATTTGGATGGTAAATGTAAAAATCTACATTAATAATTTATTGAAAATAAACTCATAATGAATTTAATTAATTACAATATATTGATGGTCTAAAGGTGTCTTACACTTTAAAATATTATAATTTGTCATGATATTGATAATAATAAACTATTGTGATAATTACTTAAAAATTTGACGTAAAGTATATATTGATAATGTTTCCTAATGCTAATATATTTGATATTCATACCTCAGTTTACTGTTTCATTAATTATTAAATAATAACACAACTTACCTAATGGATTTAAATACAGAACTAAATAATATAATTAAGAGAATCTTATTTTTCCAAGAAGAAACATTTAATGAATTTATCTCCTTAAGATATGATACATGCACATGACTTCAGGAATCTTTGACATTGGAGTCTTTTCGTACACTGTCTCCTCACCTTAAATTTTCTATGAAAAATAACATTTTCTCTTTATTTATGAGAAACATAAACATTGTCAATATAAAAAAAAACTTCAATACAATTTTATTCTACCTAAAATAAAATCAGTAAATTATAATATTTCTGATTCTATTTTATTATTATTTTTTACCTCTTTAAGTACAAAGGAAAATGATGAAAAAAATAAACTAATTATTCTAAAATTTATTGTTATATGTGATAAAATATGAAACGTTCACAATTTTTTCAAGATTCTTAAAATAATTTAAATTTATATATCTTAAAATAAATACTAAGATAAAAAAACAGTTATTTCAAATTTTAGAAAACTAAAAGCTAGTATATATTTTACATGGATTTCAAATTTATCAGTTTTATATAAATTAAAGATAATTTTACAATTTTTGAAAGATAAAATAAAGACAAAAAAATTAAAATTCATTAATTTTACAAAGACCAAAAACATGTTAATTTTTTTCTTTTTTATAAATAACACTCCAATTCATGCCCTAATTCTGTTGTAACATATCTTGAATTCGTTATTCTCTTCTGACATTATTATTATTATTATTTTTGTCCTTCTCTTACTCTTTCCATGGTAAAGCCAAAAATGGCTTTTTCAAAGATACTATGAAATAGTTTCATTTAAGAATTTCAGTAAATACAAAGAGCTTTGTCAAACCTTGCAAATGATGGAAAAATTCCTTTGTTTTGCAATATGTGCACCTGCAAGAATTTTGTTCCTACTTTGGATTGAAACCAAAGTGAATTCATACTCATTAAGAAATCAATTATCTAAATTAAACCTTACTAATATCCTAATAATTTTCTAAAATATTCTTATCTTAAGCAAAAAAAATGTCAGAAATTAATTAAAGTTAAAATATTTTTAAAAAAATCATTAAATGAAGTAAAAGTAGTTAAATTCAAAATAGTATCTAAAAAAATGTATCTTTTTTTATTACTTATAAATAAGAACTGAGTTTAACCCAATGAATTTACAATAACTATAGTTTTATTCAACCTGTGTTATTAAAATTATGAAATATATATAGTGAATTATATAATCTGTTACATTATGCTCTTATAGTGAGAAAAAAAACTTTGACTTACAAAGGCTGAAGTTGGTTTGGGAGCAGTTAGTGACTATTGTTATTGAATGTCATCTTTCACTGTTCCATTTATAGTGGTCCTGCACATATGCATGTGCATTTGATTACTATACATGCAACGGTTCAGTGTCAGAAACCTGAGATAACTTCAAGTTACTACACAACTTTACTAATTTCATTTTCACTAAAATCTTTTCTTTTTTGCTGTCAAATAAGAAGTCTTTTACAATGTGCACATAGCATTTAATCCTGTTTAAATGATGAAAATGAAGCATATGTTGAGCTATAATGTAAACATGAATGTAAAGTGAGGAGGTTAGAGTGTTAGTTTTTGTGATTTCACCAAATATATATCCAATGAAGTTTCCATTCCAATGGTTGGAAACTGCAGAGTCTCTCTCAGACAGCACATGGACATGTGGTGTTGAACATGGGACCATGTGAGTACTGTTATGAAAGGCTGGCTTGGATGTGTCTGTTTGTGGGGCTGTAAAAGAGAGAGAATGAGTCAAGGAATATTGTTCTTCATCAATAAATTCTAAACACATATATCCAAAAGAACCAATCATTGTTTCAGGTTTCCACAAGATTTGAGGTCCTTCTCTTACTATACAGTTAAGCCTTCACTGTTCCCAGTTGGCACTCAGAAAGTTTAATTTCTACAAGCTAAGAAAAATGTATTTGATCTCTTGTATTCATTCCATAACAACTCAAATAGATGTTAAATCATCTAACAAGAATTAGACAACATTCTATGCTTAAGAAGTTATAGTTGTTTATATATTCAACATATATTAAACATATATATATGGATGCTTGAAATGTGCATCTTCTGTGTGACATTACATTAAAAGAGCAAAATCACCACACTATATTAGTACTATAATATCATTTAATTAATAATTAAGGGCACCTCTAATTGGCACTGCATTAGACTATGTACAATTGGAATGAAGTGTATACTTGAGACATGCTCAACTGATTGAGTTATCTGAGAAATTATAAGAGCATGTAGAGGATCCATGTGAAGCCACATTCTTAGGAGGTGGTGGAGAAGTATGTGAAGTTAAACCTCCCTTCAAGGCATCAGAGTCTGTTCTTGAGGTCTCAAGGGGTCTGATTTCCTTGAGCATAGCAACAACATCCTTCATTGTTGGACGTTCTTGAGATCTAGTGCTTACACATAGAAATGACACTGCTAGAGTTTGTAGCATTTCATGCATGGTGGGATCATCCCTCCCTCTCAACTTGGTGTCAAGAATGTCAGAAGGGTCTCCTTTGCTAGCCAAGTGGTTCCTAACCCACTGAACCAAGTGTGCACCCCCTGGCAGAGTTGGATCTAATGGGTGCCTTCCAGTCAGAACCTCAAGTAGAACCATGCCAAAACTGTACACATCACTCTTTTCAGTGATAGGCTGAAGAGATGCATGCTCTGTGAATATACCAAAGACAACAGAAATTAGTACTATTTTCAAAAGGGTTAATGAAAAATGGTAGAATGTATTTCAAATCTCTCAAGTTTTGATCAAATTAATCTTAGTCCTATATTTTAAAAATGGTAATTTTGTTCTTTATACTTTTTTAGATATGTTAGATTGATCCATCCATAGGTAAAAAAGTATATATAAAGTCAAGAACCAAGACCACCTCATTTAAGAACTAAAACTACTGTTATCAAAGGATTAAAATCAAATGTAACAAAAATTTGAGGAACAAAAACATATTTTACTAATCACTCAATTAACTCAATTTTACTAGAACAAATAAAATAAATACCAGGAGCCATGTAGCCATATGAACCAGCAAGGTAATGTCTTTGAACTGGCTTGGAGTCTGCACTGTCACCAATTTCAGTTGCAGTTCTCGCCAGGCCAAAGTCGGCAAGGTAAGGTTGATATCCAGGACCTAATAACACATTCATGGCTTTGACATCTCCATGAATGATAGCAGGCAAACAATCATGGTGCAAATATGCAAGTGCATGTGCCACACCTAATATAACATCATATCTTGTCTCCCATTCAGCCTTTCCCTTGCCTGAACCATGAAGCAATGAACTCAGGCTTCCATTAGGGAGGTAATCATAGAACAGCAGCTTCAGGTTCTTGTTTGATCCCCAACCCAGAAGCCTGATGATGTTCTTGTGCCTAATTGACCCCAGTGTTTGAATTTCAGAATTGAATGCTCCTGATTCTTCTGATGACCACATCTTTTTAACTGCCAGTGTTTCACCATTTGGAATTGTCACCTTGTACACAACTCCAGAGCTTCCAGTGCCAATCACATTGGCTGATGTCAGACTCATGACAATGTCATCAATGGAGAAATCAAGCTTCTGATACAAAGTCATCTCCCAAGTTTCATTTTCCATGAGAACCTTGCTGGCAATGTGAGTACGGACCAAGACATAGACTGTGAGCAGCACTAGAACTGCACTGGTGCTTAAGAGAATGGACATGATGAACTTCATGGTGGATGAAGCATGACCTTTGTCAGCAGGAGTTACAACACCTCCGGCAATGTAGAGACCTTGATTTTCAGCAAGATCACTAAGAGGGAGTTTGTGGAAGAATGGAGTATTAGGCAACTGACCAGAGAAACCATTGAAGGAAACATTCAAGGAGACAAGATTCTCAAGGTCAGAGAGGGAATCTAAATTCCCTGAGAGCTTGTTGTGAGACAGATCAAGCACTCCTAGTTTGGTAAGACCAGAGAACTTGGATGGAATTGAACCAGAAAACTGGTTGTAGCTAAGATTGAGAGAGATTTCCAATGAAGGAATTAAACCAACTTCATTGGGAATTTCTCCATCAAACCTATTGCTTCCTAAGTCCAGAAGTTGTAGCTTAGTACAAGACAAGATCTCTGCTGGGATTCTTCCACTTATCTGATTGTTTCCAAGGTTGAGTTTGGTTAACTCAACCAATGAACCAATGGTGTGACTCAATGGACCAGTTAGCCTGTTGTCTGACAAGTCAATCAACTGAATGCTTTTGGGAAGAGAATCTGGCACAGAACCAGTGAGACTGTTGGAATGAAGGTCTAGAAACTCAAGATTCTGGCATCCAGATAGTGTTGGAGGAATCTCTCCCGCGAGATGATTGTTGTTCATGTCCATAAAATTCAAACTCTTCAAGTTGCCAATCTCTGGTGGAATGTTACCTGCTAGTCTATTGTGATTCAACCTTAGCCTGTAGAGGCTTGTGCAGTTTCCTATATCAGGTGGTATAAAGCCTGATAACTCATTGGAAAGAAGCAGAAGTTTGGTGAGGTTCCTCAACCCAAATAATTGTTTGGGTACAGGACCAATCAAATTGTTGTAAGACAGATCAAGTGCCTCAAGTTCTTGGCACTCAGAAAGACTATCTGGAATGTTTCCTGTTAGCTTGTTCTTCCATGCAAAGAAAAGAGTCAAGCCTTTCAAGTTGCCAATAAGATCAGGAATCTCACCAGAGAGAGCATTGTTGTCAAGTTCCAGTTGATTGAGAGAAGTGCAATTTGAAATCTCTGGTGGGATAATACCTGAGAGCTGATTTACACTTAGCTGAAGCTCTTGGAGATTTAAAAGGTTGCCAAAACTTCTTGGTATGCTACCTGTGAGAAGGTTTTCAGATAAGTCTATGACTTTGATCTCTGTGCAGCTTCCAAGCTCTTCTGGGATAGCACCGACTATATTGTTTTGCCACAAAAGTAGACTCTGAAGCTGGTTGAGTTCTCCAATTTGTCTTGGTATTGAGCCCGAGATAGAGTTCTGATGTAAGTACAAGTTCTGCAACTCACTGCAATTGCCAATCTCTTCTGGAATAGAACCTGACAATAGAGTTGTGTATATGGCTATGGTTTTGACCTTTTTCAGCATTTTGATTGAAGAAGGAAGACTTCCTGAAATGCTGGTTTCTGCAAGGCCTAGCACGACCAAGTTGGTGCAGTTTCCAATCTCCCATGGGATCTCGCCCTTGAGGTTCTTATTGCCACCAGCTCTGAAAACTTGGAGCTTGCTTAAGGATCCAATGCTCTTTGGAATTTCACCACTGAGATGATTATCATAGATTGTCAAGTTCACAAGGCTTGATAGATTGCCAATGTTGGATGGAATGCTGCCTTCAAGGAAGTTTGTATGGAGAGACAAACTCAGCAGTTTTCTTAGGCTGCAAATTTCTTCTGGAATCTCACCAAAGAGAGAATTGCCACTGAGATCAACAAAGGTGAGCTCAAGATAGTCTCCAATCTCTTTTGGAATCCTTCCAGTGAGGTTGGTTGATGAGAGCACTAGAACCTTCAGGGACCTCAGAGGTTGAAAATTTGAAGGCAATGAGCCTTGCAAGTTCACTGACTTCAGGTTTATCTCTACCACTTCTCCTTGTGAGTTGCAATACACCCCAAACCAGTTGCATGGGCCTGAGGCTGAAGGGTTCCATGATGATAACACATCTGAAGTGATGTTTAAGCTGTCTTTCCATGCTATAAGAGTGTGGCCTTGCTCATCAAGGGAGTAACAACATGGAAAAAAGAGAAGGCAGTTTAATGAGAGAAGCAAGGTGAAGGAGAAGATTTTGGGAGAAAGTGACAGATTCCTTAAGCTTCCAGGCATTGCTGAGAGAAGAGAGCGGTTGATCTGTTTTGGGATTGTAGAGGGGGAAACCCCATGTTTTGTTTATAGAGGAAGAAGAGTGGAAGATTTGGGTCCAAGAGCTACCTTCTTTATTCTTTTATTATTGTAATGGAAGTTGTTGTTTAATAATGAAAACATGGCCATACTCATACTCATTCCCATGTTGCTTAGTTTTTCACTATGATAACTTTCACCACTCATCACATTCACATTTAACCTCTCATGTAAGAGGTTGAAATTGAAATCTTATGAACTCTGCAATCTGAATGGTTCCAAGTTGATACTCTTTGTTAGCTAGAGGAGAGTTTCAAAAATAGCAATCTGTCAGAGAGGTGAAAATAGTGGAGCTGAAAATCATGCACAAAGATTTCCTAAGTTTTTGCTCCCCACGTGGACTCTAGCATTATTATCCTGCTTTGTTTTGTGCATTATTTGCTCATTATTTTTTCACCCTCTTATAATCTTTTAGTTTCCACAGTTGCAGGAAACAAGGTAAATCTAGCCAGCACTAGACTAGCAAAATATGATGATAGGAAAATGGCTTTTGAACTAATGGCACATTAAGGTTATTACCTCAATGATAGTGATAGGCTCATCATCCAACACCACAGACACTATCATACATATTTCATTGTTTTCAATGTTTTATAGTTCTTGATTTGTTTAGTGAAGAATATAACTCCTCCCTTTGCTTATCTAGCTCCATTTTTTGTGGTCCACCTATTTTATGTGGTTCAAGTTGACGAGGCATTGTGTTGTTCATAGTTGTTACCTTGTTGTTTCCCTTGTGTAACCAAACAATGCACGTATGTTGTTTCCTTAATTAATTAACTCATGATGTAAACAATTTTATATTTTCATCAGTCTAACATAAATGATACTTGTTCTGAAATATCCAATATAGTCTCATATTGTTTAGGAGTCAAAGTCAAAGTCAGTTTAAATATATTTTCTTTTTTAACCTATTGAGATGCTTTTGACAAAATCATGATGGAATTCTAAGTCTTAAAAGTGGACAATACTTAGATATAGTAACTCACATATCAAAATGTAAAACTTGGTATTCATATATACTGTTAACAAAAATTACTGAAATTATAGTACTTTTGTGGAGCAGACATTTTTTTATTTGTTTGTTCATTGTAAAAGGACTTACTAGGATTTGTTTATATATAGATGGAGGAAATGGCAGAGGAATCTGATGAAGAAGTGAAGTGCACATGGAGGTGAGGAATATGTTTAATAAAAAAGGGATATAAAAATGTGAAAGATCTGGTCACATTGTCTGATGGAGTTTGGTTTAAAGAATGAATTCAAAACAATGAAAAGTATGCTGGCCTTGAATGGAAGGGACAACGTTGCACCCTCTTCAATATTCAAATGCTAAATTCATAATTCAATACTACATGGATCACTTTCACCAAATTAATCAAAGATTAATTATCTCTTTAAATATTCTTTACTTTGTCAGCCTCTTTGTCACTTAGTCACCATTATGAATTCACGGGTTAAAACTAAAAAAATTAGATTAAAAAACAATTTTAAATCTTTTTAAGGATATATTAGAAAGATTTGGTATTAATGAGATATAAATCAATTTATATAAGAGAATATCCCGGTATCTTCAACCAAAAATTTTAAATTTGTAAGACCACCTTTAATATAAGATCTTAAATTTATAAGTTTTCTCTTTTATATATTATTTAACTTTCATATTTTTACTTGATGTAAAATTTATTTTTGTACTTACATTTTTAGTATTAAATTCGTAGATATATAATTTGACAGCTTGTATTTTATATTCAAAATTTGTAAATAGGAGAAAAAATGATTAGTTAAATTTATCAAAACTAATAAATACTTGGTGCCATGATGACTTATATAAAAATAGATATCATAAATTAAATTAAATTTATAGGAAACTTAATTTTATTTTATTCAAAATTATATAGAGAGAAGATTGTTGAAAAAGACTTTTAATTCATTTTATGTTCTTGTAAGGATCTTTTATAAAAAGAAAAAGATTATTTACTTAAAAGGGTTGTGAAGGCAATATTTGGACAAAGGAATAATATGTGATAGGCTTTTCAGATGAAAAAAAAGTAAAAGGTGGGTTTTGATGTATTGTTATATTTAAAAAGCACTTGGAAGGGTATAAAAGTTATTTCCCCCTTTCAAAGTGAAGTAGACCATTCTCTCACTATATGTGTAAAATTTTTACTTTTTGTATGAAGACAAGGTTGTAGTCTTAACTCTAAAAGGAAGATAACAACTATAACATTAAGCATCTTAATTCAAACTAAGTTTAACAAATAACTAAGTATCTAATTGGTTTTTAAAGGATAAATACACTCACTTATAGGTTCTCATGGCTTGTAAATGAGTTTATGAAAGATTTATCTGTTATCTATGATTATTTCCATATCAAATATAAAAAAAAAATATGGAAATACCTATCAAATATCAAATACAGATGAAATATTTATATGCAAATATGAAGAACTTTATAGGACTGAATTATATGACAATCTTAATTAGTAACATGTAAGTTAATACCTTTAATTTTTATGAATCAATTTGGATATTTACTTTATAATTAAACATGTTCTTAACACTCCCATCTACATTTACAAAAACCATGTTAATTCCTTTTTAGTCTCTATTTTATATTAAAAAAATTAAATAAATTGTCCGAGAAATTCATCAAGATAAAGACATGTTTTAAGATTAAAAATGTTCACAGATGCATTCACCATATCGATTATTAAATTCAAATTTATATTTTTGTATGGTATGCGTCTTATCCTTGTCAACTACATAAATCCTTGCTGATAATTCCTTTTAGTTCTTGATCATACATTTTACAAGCCTTTTTTTACTTGCCTAGTGAATTCAAGAGCTATTTTAGAAAAGAAAAATTGTTACTTTCATTTTCATCTTTTACTTTTACCATTTTCCCAAGTTTTTTTTTTCTCGTTATGATTTAGAAATATAATTTGAATAAGATCATGATTTGGGAATTAATTGTGATTGGTAAGATTGGATCATATCCCTTCTTAATTCATTTGTTCTTGTGCTTTTTGTATGATTTAGAAATAAACTATGGATCCTATTTTGAAGGTTTGTGACGAACATGTGTGGAAGTTAAATCTGATTTGTATGATTGGATCAAAGTCACAATCTGACAATATATTTTGTCATTCCAAAGCACCAACTTAGAATATTAAAAGTGTTTGAAACAAACCTAAGACAGACACTGCTAAAGGTTGAAACATAGCAGTGTTAGGCATATGAAACCAAATTGTGGAACCAAATAGTAATAAAAAAACATAGGTAAAACACTAATTTGGTTCAAAAGTGAAAAGTGTTGTCACGCAGTATACAAAATTAAAAAAAAAATCAAAATATTTTAAATAAGCTTTAAAAACTAAATATATATGAGGTATTTGAGGTGTATTGGGATGATTTAAAAAAGATAATTTTTTAGTTTTTCAAAAGTTTGAAATTGAGAAATTATGTTTGATTTATCCTTTTAAAGAATATATTTTTTTTTTACATACACACCCACTCCAAATGAGATTCTCAATTTCACATTCAATTTTCATATTTTAAGTTCAGTACATAAAATCAGGATCTACACATAAATATGATTTATATATTTATGACATTTTCACATGTATAAATTGATCTTAAATATATATTTTTGATTTAAGTCAAGAGTTTTAACTATACCCTCTTAACCTAATTAACAAATTCAACTGCTACAAAAATTTCTTGTTCATTCATATGTATTCAATATTGGTTTGTAATTCATTTAAACTAGAGAAAAGAATTTAGTTAACTTATATCATCTTAATTTCTGTTTACTTCAAAGCTTATAGAAGTTAGGAAATTCTAATTATTTTCCTAGGAACCATAATTTATAAATCAAACATATTTTTATGAATCTAGATGAACAAAAACTTATCCATTGAGCTTAAATTTCACGTGATAACAAAAGTTCCCACATACAACTGCAACAAGACAAGAGAAATTAAAATAAAAATAAAACTTACTCTATTTAAAATTCAATCAATAAGTTTTGACACACTCTTAATAATATTTAAGATTGGAAAATCAAATATATAAAAAATAGTATCAAACTTAAAAATTTAGAGAAAAGTCAAAAAGAAAAAGGTTTAGAATGAAGTTTAGAGGATAAAATTTTTAAATAGATGAAGAATAGATTAATTTTAATATATATAATATAATTGATCTTACAATTAGTTTAATTTTTTTTATTATAAACACATAACAATTTAAAAAAAGTTTAATAATTTTATAACAATAACAACTACAAAAACTTCAACACTTTCAAAAAAAACATTTAAGAATTTCATAATCATGGAAGAGTAAAACCTTGCTTTTACTTTAATTCAAAATTTATACTAAATCAAAATGAATCATATTTATTTTGACTTTTCAATAAAAACAAGCTGCTTTAACCCTAATTCCTATGCATGCATGTTAAAGAGAGTTGGTTGAAAGGTAAGCCTTTAGATACACTAGCACCAACATAGAGGCAATAACTCATGTTCACAAATGCCAATATAGTATGAAAAAAGATGAAAGAATATATACCAAAAATGAAAGGAAAATTAAATTTTTGCTGACAAGTATAGATTGATGATAAGTAAAGGTGGGGAAACATGAAAGTAAGACATTAATCTTGCACAAGAACACATCACTTTTCACTCTATTTCATAACCCTAATGAGTCTCAAAAACTCATGTTCCTTCTTGTGTCGGTAAGCCTATGTCAATTAGGTGATAGTACTAATTGTAGGCGTGTGCAATATGGGCCACTCTATGCAATATTAGTTGAACATCATCTTTAACTACTCCTTCTACTCACATTGACATTGATAGGTAAAAAGAAAGAGAGAAGGAAAAAATGAATTAGAAACTTTTCACAAAACCCTAGTAACACTACTATGCAATTTGCCAATATATCAGTCAAAAGAATATGTTAACAAATTATAACTTTTGTTTAAGTATTCATAAAATGTAAGGTTCCAAACTTGTTTCTTCTAAAAAAGGTTAAGGGTATCAAATAAAAGAAGGTGTCTATATTAAATTGAGCAATTGTACTCATTACTTCTTGGAAATGTGTATAGTTTGTATGAAAAGGAAAATGAATGGCTTCCATGAAGCCAAAGTACATTATCATGAACAGCAAAGAGAAACCAAGATGGTGAGAGATTTTATGAATTTTTTTTCTTGTATTGAGGGTGGACCCTTTTGACATGTTCTACTACTACTATTACAAGATCATATGAGAACTTTTGTCCTTGATGCATGCCACACGTGGATTTTGAGTACCTAACAATAGTGATACAAATCAATGCATCCAAAAACAACTTTTGCCATTGCCACTGTGAAATCACATCAAAATGGAAGTATAATACACCAATTTCCACATCTAAGGAAGTAAAACCAATTGGAATATTAGTTTCTTTGTAATTATTTGGACAATTCTATCTACAATCCTGTGATTATATCCCAAAATCATAGACTGAATGTGCAAATTTTCTAGGGAACAAGACAATTGTGGTGGACAAAAACATTGTGACCTTGAGAATTGAAATCCATTATGTAGCAAATTGCTTGAGAACAATTCAAATTATTGGCTCCCTCATAATGAGTATGGTTTTATATTTCATTAATTTGAGTCTAAAGTTGGATTTTCTCCTTAACTTCACTTTTGTTTAATGAAAGTTTTCAAAGTGCTCCACTGACTTAAGCTTTGTTTTCTCTCGATGAAGATGACCCATGCAAATCAATAATTCCACTATTAAAAAGGTTTTGCCGAATAGAAACATGTCTTAGTCACACATAATCTTCATATTAAAAGGTCAAATCGCAGTCTCAGCCATTATTGTGTCCAAATATCCCCTTGAATCCGGGGCTTATGCTCCCTACAAAACTTTGCAATGGCTATAAATTATTAAAAGAGAGGTAATGAATACAAACACAGCTTATAAACCCTTCTTTTCACCAAAACCACACCTCGTTGAACTTCTCAAATCAACTCCACCAGTCAACATTGGTATACAAAGTTTTTTGCTTCATTGGACTTTGGAAATTGAAGAAAAAAAAAAGGTGCATCGATATGAGACTTGAGGAGGAGGATGCTGTTTTCATTTCCTTTTTAGTCTCACAAACAAAGTAAACATCATTACCTTATTATATTATCATTTATGTCAAACTCACAAAGGTAGTTTTTTCAATCAAAATAGTGCGACTCCGATTCCCAATTATGGATTTAGGTAGGTTATAAAAATTCTACAAAATTAGATAAATTGTCTTTAGATTCACTACTTCAGTTAAAAAATAATATTTTGCTGAATTTTTAATATTTTTTAATTTAAGTTTAGTAAATTGAATTTTCTTCATGTAACTTAAAAAATTGAAATAAATTATTAGTCTTTGTATACAAATCTAAATTTCAATTTTTATTTCACCTTTTAAGGTACATGAACAAAACTCAACTCAGCAAATCTAAGTTTAAAAAATATTGAAACTTAGTCAAATTCATAATATGAATAATAATTGAATCATTTTAGTGAAAAACCGACAAAGCTAACCCCTTGTACTATTGACTTCAAGTAGTTCTTCAAGCCCATCCTTAAATATTACTTCATTTTGTAATTCACATTAATCTTATTTCACAAGAAAGTGGATGAACTGATAAGAAAATCCCCTGCAGCAAAAACTAATGCCCTTGTAACATGTATTAGTCAGGTCAAAAGTTTCCTGGCAACATACTTTGGTCCTTTAAACCCGGGAAAGGTTATGTCTCTTTATAGTATTCAATTCAACAATGTCTAGAAGAGGGGGGGCCAAAAAGAGTGGGGGAATGGTCGCAGTTTCAAGCAAAATTCTACATATTGTTTTGGCAGGATCAGCAAATCTGTGAGATTCCATTTGATGATTCCACTTTACCCACTGATGGTACCACCCAACCAACATCCATCAGAGTCCAATAAGGACCAACTGACAAATAACCTTGCCTCTTTCTCCCTCCCCACCCTCATGAATTCTTCATCCAACTCTAGAATTTTGAAAAATCTAAACTATTCATGATTCAAATTTTCAGTCCCACAATTTAAAAACCTATTCTAAATTATACAATCTCGAATGTTGTGAATCTCATAGACAATTTATACTCTTTCCACACTGATAAATGCGGAAGAAGAAGAAAGTATACCGGTGCGGAAAGAAAGAACCTTTATCTTTAACAGGGAGATTCATGGTTTACGTAGTAGTAGAAGTTGGTTAGAAAAATACTTACATAAGATTAGAAGATGTGATAGTTCCACTGGTTATAATCTTTTACTTTCATTTCCAACCTCTCCTTAAAACTTGCTATCTTCCCTTCCGGTTCTGTCAATCATTATCTTTGTTCCTCATCAAATAGCTACATTATGAATATAGCGGACAAGTCCATCAAGTGATGTGGCACTCTGCATCAGTTTGCACAGGCATTGAATTAAAGAACATCGCCTACTGTGTTTGTTTACCGGCATCTGTTCTGACAATTTTAGTCAATTAGCCATTATAGGCTAGCATACCTCTAGCCCTAGTTGAGTTTCTCTCGTTAGGTTTTGCTATTAGTATGAAATCAGAGTATGCATAACCACTGAAGTTAATAATGTGTATGTGTCAGGGAGCATGTAGTTCAAGTGACACCAGTCCAAGTCATTTTAAGACTTGTGTGGGGTATTGAAGTCATAAGATTAATCTACTTCCATGCCAAAAGGGTGACGTCGCATCTTCTTGACATAGGTGATAAAATAGAAAGGGGGGAATCAATTCAATATAATAAAAGTGAAATTCCCAAACAAACAAAACTTATTTCAAATTCCAATTGTAGAAGGAAGGCAACACAAAGGTGGAATTAACTTCATCAATCAGACAATGTTATTTTGTTTTCACAAACGAAGAGGCAAATCAATTTTTTTCTATTCAGATATGGCAGTGTCAATAAACGTTGAACCCTGGTAAAGTGTAAGATGATGCTTCAACCCAGTAATATTCTTCAGTATCTTCGGCAGATAGATCTTTAGAGACAAATTTACAAGTCAACTACTCTATAGACACTGATCCGAACTCAACTCAACTATCAACAAAAAAAATTGGTCACCGCCCAAAACATTTCATTATTGAAGAGGTAAGAGCAGAAGTTAGAAACTTCATTCCAGCAGATCCACCAGGAAAGTATGATATAGAATAATAGCCAAGTGAGAGAACCTGCAAGTGAAGTCAAAATTTCATTTTCAATTTTCCATGTACACATGTATAGTTATAAAGAAATACAACAAGAAGAATAAAAAGAAATCTGTAAAGAAGACCTATCTCCACACACCCAGCAACTCACACATCACATAAAGCACACTATCAGGAGTGTAAATAGCAGTTCATAAATTTATATTGGTTTTGTTAGATTGAAAGAATTGTTCCTAACTGTTATAATAAATTCAAGATCACAGAAGTCAAAAAACCTTTAGCATAACACCTTAAATCAACAGCAAATCAAAACAAACACAAGGGGATTGGGGAATGGGCATGGCTAAGCTACAAAGAAGCATTTTTAGGGATACGTGAAAGTGATACCTGCACTACAGAAAATACCACAGAGAGGATGTAGCTGTGAAGCACCATTGATACATATATGGTACCAATCATACTGCCTAGAAAAGCCAATGTGAAAGGGAGCCTCTGAAAAAATAATTATAAAAGAGACAGTTAGGAAGAAGCAGCAAACCGTGAATCAAATAGACTATTTTTCTTTTTTCAAAAAGCCCAAACAAATTCATTGAAGCAACATAACAGCAGGTCAAGTTTTTTTATCATCATGCAAACAATAGGGAATAAAATTCGAGCAAGTTACCTCCCTTGACATCATGTGAGTAAGCTGGTTTTTTGGACCCTTGAGAGCAAAGAATGATCCAATAATAAATCCACAGCCAAGTGTAAAGCATATAGCAAACTTTTGGGGCATAACCACCATGACGGGCAGGAATAATGTAAATGCTATGAAAACAAAGAAGACTCCACTTGCCAGAAGCAAACCAAAATACAAAAGTGCTTTTCCAGAAGGCACATTACTAGTAGCAGACTGAAAATTGCCAGGTAGATCTCTCACGCCTTTAGAAACCCTAAATAATAAGAAACAAATTGCTTGATAAGTCCAGGCAAAATTATTATTATTTGTTACAATAGGCTTTCTTAGCAGCATGTTCTTTCGTCATGATGTAGAAAATCTATTTAAAAAAATTAGGAGAAATTGAAATACACAAGTGTGTGTTCTTTCTGCTGCATTTTATACTCTAAATCACATCAAGCCTAAACCAATTAGGCTAACTTACAAACAAGTTTTTACAGCTAAGGCTTTTAAAAAAAAAATCTATTTAGTCAAAAAGCCCTAAGGCCTAAGTGGCAGACATCCTTAAATCAATAAATACTATGCTATTAAATTTTTACAGAAATTTTTTTAAGTTAAAGCTTGACATATTTCAAGGGTAAAGTCCACTAAACTACATCAGGTATAAATTTAGGCCCATTAACCCATACCACAAAGTACATATTTAAGTAAGTTTTCAGGCTAACCTAAGCTTCTGAGATCTAAAAGGGCCAAGTTTAGGCCCTAGAACTCTTGTCTAACAAAAGCAATTTCTAACTCCACCACCTTATCACATGTATATAGGGCAGACAAAATAGACAATTCTCCCATATACAATTGCATCAGAAACCTGTGCTCAGCTGTAACATTAATTCACCAAAAGTTCCGGACACCAAGACTCAGCCTTGTGAATTAAAATGACCTTAGGGTGAAGTTTATGACACGAGAGAGAACTGAGAAAGATCATGCACATGAATATGTATATGATCACATTGATATTAGGAAAACACAGGACTTGTGTTTCAGGTTATCGAATGTTACTTTTGGGAATAACATTCCCAGGAATATATCGATGGGAATGGCATTCCCTAGTATTTAAAAAATAAATACTATATTAACAACTACATCTTGTTAGACATTCTTTCTTGAAAGTGGTGTGTAAAGGGAAAAAACAATGGAAGTTTTAGATATAAACGTTATTCCCACCTTATGGGAATCAACTTACTGACAGGGACTTGGATACTATGAAATGCTTAAGTATCATATCCAACATTACAAGACTATAAATCACAAATGCCAATGTCTAAAATATAGGACATAGTTGTCAAGACATTGAAGCAACGCTATGATAAGGATTTGGGTATCATGGGGTACCTAAATCCAACATCGAGTAGTATGAGATACTCGGTGGAGTACTTAAATGATTTGATTCTCCTGCCTTAACAATTGGCTTTTAAGTGAGGGTTCCCAAAGTGCTTAATAAAAAATGTCTTTGTCAAACATGGCACAATGCTAAAAAGTAATTAAAATATTATTGGATATAATAGACATTAAATGGTCAACTTTGAGTAACCAAGCTAAGTTGGCCTTCCATTATTTGTCCAAGTCTTCAATCCATTCATGTTCTACCTCTCTGGGTGAACTCCTCACTTTCTCCACTTTCTCATTGTTAGCGAACATAGTTTCAAACAAAGATAAGAGAGAACTGGAAAAAAGTAATTAAGTGAAATGGGATTATATTGATAGTGAGAAGGAGTCAGTACAAAGTGATTACTCGTCCTTTATATAGGTAGGGGCTTCAATTAACAAACCTCTAATACTCATCTTAAATCAACACCAAAACATGCTAAAAACAATGACAAAGGATATAAATTAAGATTATCTAGATTATATACGAATTATTAGGATATTTTTATTTATTCCCATATCATATCTTTATTATTAAAGGATATCAAATATCTTCTGCTTATTTTATTGATTCCATTTTCTCAAGATAAATAAAACATTTGTGTTGTCTGAAAAACACACCGTTTGTCTCTCTATTTCCTAAAGTTTAACATGGTGTCTAGAGCCTTTTTCAAAGTCATGTTGACCCAGAAGATGGACTGTCTCTCAAGGATTTTTTTTTTTTTTTTAACCTTTAAGTTAGGTTCGTGTTTACTATTCTAACGCCCCCTTTGGCAAAGTTTTCAACAACCACCATTATTGATTCCATTGTAGTTATTCACCATGGGACTTTGTTTCAGCTTGACATGCATTTCTACATGGTGATCTTGATGAAGAAATTTACATAGAGCAAATATTTTTTAAGTTTCCAAATCGCATTAGACATAGGTGCTGTTTTAATTTAGCCATAGAGGATAATGGCATTAGTCACTTGTGAGCTATGGCTAAAAGAGGACCTCAAAGAGCTTAAATTTACCTTATAAGTGACAATTGGGCAACATTGCACATTGCCTCCAACCTTGTCTTTCATGAAAGGACCAACCATATTGATGTGGATTTTCATTTTATAAGAGAAAAGCGGGATTTTGAAGATATCACCACTAGATTTGTCATCTATAGTGCATAGTTACTAGATTATTCACCAAGATTTTAAGAGGACCAAGGATTGATTATATTTGCAGCAAACTAGGCACATGCGACTTATATGGTCTAGCTTGAGGGGGAGAGCTAAAATTAAAGAAATAAGGAGCAAATTCTATATAATCAATAATATCTAGATTATATATGTATTATTAGGAACATTTTTATTTATTCCCGTACCATATCTTTGTTATTAGAGGATATCAAATCTCCTCTATTTATTGTATTGGTTCCTTTTCTCTGTATAAATAAAGCATTTGTATTGTCTTAGAAACACATGATTTTAGTTCAATGTCTCCCTCCTTACTATAGTTAACAAATTTTAGCTCAATGTCTCCCTCTTTACTATAGTTAACAGGTGGGTTTTGGGAGGTTCAAGTTTCCAGTGGCATCAAAGATAGATGCAAATTGAGTTTTGAGTCAAAGTAAAAGTTGGGACAGGCGAAAGAAGTCTCTAGTCCACTCTATCCACCTGGTCTACACGACATGGTTACCAAAACAGCTTTATCCCTTGTCTATGATGAAGGGGCACTTTTAATGGTATGAAACACCTTAGACACTTCCTTGATCCCAAGCCTTGTAAACCATATAGCTAATTCCCAAGATAATAAGGCTTCCGTCTTGGTGTAGTCCTGCCCTTAAGCAGGTTAATCACACTAAACATCTATCTTATCCCTTACTAAGGGTTCTGTTAGCCTAGCATGAATCTGGTTATGTGTCAAACTTTCCCCTGAATCAACAGTGTACATGACTCTAATTAAATTAACATACTAAAAACGAATTTTTTCTATAAACCCGTTGAATTGTCTGCTGAGTAATTAAAGTTATTCTTAAATAAGCAGCATAACTACAAGTACAACCAATCAAAAACTGCAACAACAACAAAAAAAAAATAAAGGGAACAAAATCCATGTTAAAGTTATTTTAACAATATTTTCAGGTCTAAACGGGTTGTACCAATGGCTACTGGCATGGCACTCATCCATCCTTATAAATAGAAAAATTCCACCTTAGTTCCTAGAAATCACAAATGTCAATCACATCGGTCCTTTTCAAGGACTAAAGCAAAGTGTCTCATGCTTATAAACTAAGACTTTGCCTGGATAAATTTCTCCATAAACACTAACAAGAAAAGAACATATTAAGGTGAAATGAATCAAATTTCTTCCAAAACAAAAAACAGCTTTTGCACTTAAGTCCTCAGCCTTTCAAGAAGTTGTACAAACGAGCTTCTTTAAAAATTAAAAGCATAAGTTGATTTTGAAACTGACGAATGACAAGTTTAGTTAATTGGATCTGCTTCCTCTAAAACAAGTAACTCGCTTTAGGGAGTAAAGGAAGTACGCCTGTTGATAAGAAAGAAAATCAACCATTGATATTTCAAGACAAACGTGATTTGCATGAATGTACAATAAGATCCACTGTGGATTTTTTCATCAACAATCAAAATTACTTACTTTTACACTTTAGAGTGAATCACTCAATTTAGACCCCAAATCCATTTTACCTCATTATTTTCTTCTCTTATAAGTGCTTCGAGAGATAAGTTTCTCTAAACAGAGCCTAAGTGAGCTAATCAATTTAGATTCCCAATCCATTATACTTTCTTAATTTCTTCTCCATAAGCTACAAGTGCTTCCAAAGACAAGTTTATCCAAACTGAGCCTAATTCGACCGATATTCGTGATTATTTTGGATTAACTTATAATTTTGTATTACTAGGAACAAATATTTCCCACCCCAAGCTTGTCAGGCACGGATCTGGAATTTCACTTACAAAAACTAAGCCGTTACATACATTACATCATTCTCTCTACATAATTAAAATCATATTTGCTTTTACATTCAAACACATGAAGCAGATAAAGAGTGGCACGTTAAGATATTGAAGTGGGTTTCTTACACGCTGAAGGTGCCGGAAACGGTGTCGTTGGCGGACCTGACGGCGGATTCGAGATCGAAGGAAAGGCCCAAATTGGAGTTGTCCTGGGAGGATTGGGCGGAGGCGTAGGAGTTCCAATCGGCAAGCAACGACGACGCGGGCTTCGCCTCCTCCTCACCGCCGCTCGATGCCGAGAACCACCCCTGCATTTTGGTGGCCAATTCCAACTGCGAGTGATCGTTGCTCGGAGGGAGAAAAGGGGGAAATTGAATGAATTAGGGTTTGCGATTGGGTGTGTGGAAAACCCTAAATTGTTGAGAATTGAATAGCTGGGTGCTTCTTCTGCTCTGTATTCATCAAATCACCACTCCATTGCTACAATACCATACCACACTTTCTCACTCTCTTTTTTTTATTTTATTTTAAAAATAATCCAAAATTACAGAGAAATTGAAAAACATTATTATATTTTACTGTATTACTTCTGGCGATTTTAATAAAAAATATTATAACTTAGATTTATTTTTAATGGAAAACGAAATACCATTTTTATATAATCAAATAAAAAAAAAAAAACAACCTGAATTTGCAACTTTTCTTTCTCCAATTTTTTCCCATAATCTGAAATACATTTTCTTCTCCTATTCTGTTGTGTAAGTTGACACAAAACATAAAAGAATCATAATTTATATCTTAAATATTAAAATGGTGTGATTTTATTCTTAAAGTTTAAATTGTGTTAATTGAGTCCTTTTATATGTTATATATAAGATAAACACATAGTTCCTGATTCAAGATTAGTCATTATTTTTTTTATGATAATGTTTACATTATTCTTTTTTATGATTATGTTTACATAGTGATGAGTAGACTAAATCTAGTTTATCAAAATATTAATCTAAGTATGTTTTTTTTTTTTTTTTTTCTGGAAGTTTTTTCTTGTTCGTTCAAATTAATTAAGAAATGAAAATTTTGTAATTTGAACAAATAGAAATATTGATTTTATATATTAAATGTTTTTAACATAAATTATTTAAATAAGATTATCTCATTCACACAACATGTTAGATATATAAATGTGAGTCTAAGTTTCTCACTGAATAAAAATGAAAAAATTTAGCAGTATATAAAAAAGAAAACTCACATATCTAATATGTTAAGGTTTTGAATTGAAAGTGATATCATCTCCTTGTACAACCTTAAATTATATATATATAATATTTAAACTTTAAAATATATGTGATGATTGAGATATATATTTAAAATGATACTAAGATTGTAATATTAATATAAAAATTTATTAAGTAAATGTGATATTTTAGTTTTATTAATAGTTTAAATTATGAGGTGCGATGATGAAAAGTTTGAAGAAAATTTTTAGTTCAAAACTTTTTATGAAATGATAGATCACCTTAATATAAAAAGTTTATGTTAATTTTGTATGAATGATGTTTTTTATAGGAACATATTTAATATAGATGACTTGTGATAACAAATTATTTTGATGGTTTTTATAGTCTCAGATAATAAATTAAATTTAACTTGTATCTATTATGAATAACTTATCATCATGTTGAGTTATTTGGATTGATAATGTGTAATGAATTATGTGATGAATATATTTTTTTATATCTTAATTGATATTTTTGTATGTTAACTTATTGTTTAGGCTATGATGTAATTATGTTATAATCATCCTTGATACATAAAGCATGAGGAGATGATTCTTTGGCATGACAACATATCCACACAAAACTTAGAAATTTATTTGTGTCTTATTTTATAGTTTTAGTTTCCCGGACGTTATGTATTATTTTATTTTAGTTTCTCCATTGCTAATTTTATTAACTGGGTCCTTTAAAATTGGCTTACATAATCTTTATTTATGACATATTAAAACTACATAATTATAAGAAAACCGAATTAATATAATTAAAAAGGCTAAAATCACATATTTCTAACATCTAAAGTATTCAATTGGTATAATTTAAATATAATAAATAATACCACACAATTATCATATCTAAAAACTGAAAGTAGAATTAAGAAAAATAAAATATTAACAACTAATTAGTCAAATGCAGGTGATGGTGGAGGGCTCAAAATTTTCAAGAGTTGAACTTCAAAAACCAACGGCTCCTGTGCATGAGAAAAAAGGCTGCGACGAGGGCCAAACTGCAATTAACAAAAACACAGTTTGCAATATACTACTACAATCAAATTTATTATTGAAAATTTACATTAGCAAATAAAAGAATATCTAATCTAACCTCTTCAGGTATTGGTTTCAAGTTCTGGTTTACATATCCTGCTGAAGGAGGGATCAATGCTCTTCTCTTTCCTTAAAGTACAAGAAAATGCCACAAAAGAATCACTACAATGATTGGTATACCTTAATTTAACATGTTTTTTTTATGTCATGTCCATTGTTATGTTTGATTATTGTTTGAAAGCATATGTTAGAAACATATAGATATATTGCATGCCAAAGTTTGGAGTAAAATGTATATCACAACTCTCATGCATGCCAGTGAATCAATGAGGAACATACCACCAACTTTCATGCCAGTGAGGACCTCTTTTAAGCCCACTATCATCTGCATAAAAATGCAATGCAATTAACCTCAAAAATCTCAATTGTTTACACAACAACAAGAGGCAAGAATTTGAGGAAATCAAGGAGAGAAAACACTGAGAGACTAAAGAAAAATGAGAACTGAGTGAAATCTATTAGAGAAATTGACTCTCTCTATAATCCAAAATTTTAAGATATTAAGTGTGTGAATTATTTATATGTAACTCAATTATCTCATTTCTATTTTATTAAAATTAGATTCACATATATTAATATCTTACATCTTACAAGTTGAATGAAAAAGCCTAACCTGGTTCTCATCCAAGGGAAGTGTAACAGGTGTACTTTCTCCACTGAATTGGTCTACTGTACTATCATGAATTAGAGTATGAAACCATGCAACAGTAGGGCAGGTTTAGGTCAGATAAACTGATTTAAGGGAAATTTAAGAGAGAAAATTTGAAAGCAGAAATTAAATGGTTGTATGTATTATTAGAATCCCATAATGATTTGATCATGACAATCAGTAGAATATCATGTAAATGAAAAATTCACAGTTTGCAATTACCTGAAAACAAAGTATCCATTTGCACGCCTGCATACACAATTGAATTTAACCACATCTCCATTATGTGCTTCTGCTCCTTCCCCTTCAACAATATCTAATTTGAAAACTTGATATGAATACCTATTTATGTACAAAAACTTGCATTGATAGCTAGATTTATTTCCATAAGAAAGAATAGTAAAATCACTAACATGCACAAGATTTCAATGATTTTATCAACAAGTATATTAACTCTTATTCTTGAAGAAACTCTAGAAAATTTGAGAAAGAAAATATCAAAAAAATCAGACAAAAATCAAAAATCAGATCCACATAAGACAATAACAATCACTTTCAAAACTTGAATTTAAACTCACTTAAATACCTAACATAAACATTAAAAAAATGGAAGAAACACAATACGATGTGGGAAGAAACACATACACACTCCAATGAAAATAAATAAGGTTGTTAGTCTTTCCATCAAACAAGAATGAGATTCATTTCAAAATGTTTTTAATCAACAATTTCTCTCATACACATACAGCATGGAAGTTAAACTCTTTACCTTGAATTCTCACTCCACTAGGTAGCTTCAAAGTCCTAGATGCTTCACGCAAAAAAAAGTAAATCACAAATCATAATACACTAACATTTTTCATTTCACAAAATAAGATCAGATTGACAAAAGGAGACAAACCGCATGAGCTCAGGTTCCTTCATGTCTGGCATAACTGGTGCAGCCAAAGCAGGAGAAGCACACCATATCATATGATTAATCCCCAAAAACTGAAGGACCATCCTTCTTGAAAACCGCTTCACTGTTAAAATGGAGACTCTGTTAGACTCAGCATAGCTGAGTTTTGCATCCTCCAAGCACCTGAATTTATCATAACTTTATGCATTGGAAAAATCCATTTTGAATGAGCATTTAAAGGGTACAAAAAAGATGACATATTTGGACATAATTACTGAGAAAAATGAGATTGGAGAAAAGTTTCACACCTTGGAGATGCATATACAGAAGCAGCAGAAGGAGGTGGAACTAAGAGAAAAGGTAGAACTGCCATACTCGAATTGAAACTTGAGAATTAAGGTTGATACTTGTCTGGCCACTGAATTTCAATTCTCAAACAAAGCATTATCTCTATGAATCTATCCAAAAGTAGGCAACAACTTCCTGCACCTCATCAATTTTTTACCTGCACCCATCTATTTTTGAAGATTTTAAAAGTACCCTTCAGACAAAAATAAATTCTAAAATTTAAATTTTATATTCTGAGAAGGACTTGCTGAAATGTATTTTTGGAAAGTATTTTTTTAAATATAAATTTATATTTTGAAAAAGTGTTTTTAAAAATTTTCAAAAAATATTTTTTAGAAATTAAAATTGAGAATATTTTTATATTTTTCTGTTATGGGTGCGCCTCAGATTTGATGGGTGCAGGAAGTGTTTGTCACTAAGGTAAGGTCCTCGTTGATGAGTATGACCCACCAAGGCCACAATTAATAATTGTTTTTAACTACCATCTTAAATGCAAAGACAAAATATTGATAATGTTGTACTGATTACTTTTATTTGATTAACGAAAAAAGAGAGAAATTTTTATTTTAAAATATTTTTTTTTATTTTTTGTCGGTTTCATTTTTCGTTTGTTAAAAAAAAATTACATTTTTCCATTACAAATATAGTTTTTTTAACTTAATTATTTTCTATCCATTTTAATTTACTCTTGAGTTAGAATTCTTATTTTCATTTAAATACTAAGTTTCATCATGCATTTGAGGTATAAATATTTTTAAAAGTTCGGAAATTTATAAAATTTAAGTAAAATTAGAGTTTGATAAATAACAAACAATAGTTATCTCTAGCTTTTTTCAAAACTATAATGACCATTGTGAATTTGTAAAAGAAGAAAATTTAAAATATTTTTTTTAATTTTATTTTACTTATAATTTACATGTTTGACAAGGTGTATTTGGGTGTATATTCTTAATTCACAAAAAAAATTACTTTATCGTCCATATTTTTTGAAATAGAAAAACACTACAACGTTTCCCAAATAAACAACTACAAGGGAATGATTTACTTCAGAGAACCGAGTGAGGTTTTTCCAATGTTTAAGAACTTCAAACATATTTAAACTAAGTTAAAGCATTAAATAATAAAGCTTTAGTTTCTAAATATTTGGGTATGACTACTATGTTCATCAATCAATATAAAATATAAATCATAATTTAAAACAAACTCTACACAACCTTCCATCTTGCTTTTGAAATCCTAGTTTTGAAAAATGGGAACCAAATCTGTCCGGAAATTTGAAGAAAAAAATGATAAAGAAAGCCAGCAAAAGAATCCACAAAACAAAAGATATTATTCAAAGATGTAACAAATGTAAGGTAAAAGTGCCATGCCCTTTTCTACACAAGTGACCCTGCAGCCCAAAAGGATGAAACCATACGAGAAATTATCTTCAAGTATCATCCACTTGAGAATGGAATACAAAGCTTGGGAATGTTGTGGTTATGTCCCTGCCCAAACACATTGAAAATGATATCAGAAAAGTCAAGTGAAAGACAAAGGACAAATGAAGAATGTGTAACTACTTTTAGGAACAGATATTTAAGTCAGACTCAGCCTTACACAAAGAACTTGTAAGGTAAGATTTGCATGGACTTATATATTATGAATTGATCTTATATTTGGTCAATGTGTGATCTCCGACAACTACTATATTAATACCTCTACAAGTCTCATATATATATTTTTTTTTACAAAGACTTAATCATGAGCAGTTATAAAGATATAAAGGTCAATGTTGTTTTGCTATCTCTAAGCAAGTGTAATGCAGAAATTGACAAGAGAAACATAAGTTCAAAAATTACTTAAGATATTGAAGGGTCATGTTCTTCAGAAGTGATGGATGGCGCAGAACAAGGTTTCTCCACTCTTCCTTGTCAATCTTGCCATCATGCTTTGTATCTGCTTCCTCAAAGGTCTAAAGAAATCCAAAATTTAATGTTAAAACCATCCAAGTGAGTTTTTAAAAAGAGAAAATGAGACTCTTATTAAGACTATTGGACACAGTTAGAACTTAGAAACGTAAGTGATAGAAGAATGGGGCAAAACCTTGTCAATTATACTTTCTATAACATCATCTGATAGGTTCATGCCAGATTCAGCAAGTGTAGCTACTACCATTTGCTTCACCTGCATAAAAAGTCATACAAAAATCAGGCTTGTATGGAATGAAGAGAAAAAAAATTAGAATTAAACAAACAACGACTAAGTACCTCTTGCCTTTCAATAAAGCCCTGCTGCTTGAGATCATAGAGTTGAAAGGAAACTGAAACATATGATATCATATGGGTTTAGTTTTGTTTATGTAAAAAGGTCAGTGAAGAAAATTAAAGACTTGATTTCAATTATGCATATTTCTATTCTAAAATTTAAAAGATGAACACAGAAAATTCATGCTAAATAATAGTTGTACAAAAAAAAATTCTTACAACATACATTCAATCTTATCATCAATAGGGGCATTTGGATGGAAAACGGAGAGAGCACGAGCAAACTCTTCAAAACCCAGTATCCCATTGTGCTTTGTGTCAAACAAATCAAATACCTAACAGAGTCAGAGAAAAATTCATCAGATACCAACCAACCACAAGGAGTAATGTGAATCAATCTTTGAACAAGTTACAAAATATAATGTTCAAAAAATATTTAAGCTGGTACAGAACTAGAATATTCTTGAAAATGGAAGGGAATATGTGACAAATGCTTGCTTGCTTGCATATTAAGCTAAAGGCTGTAGTACCATAGCATGCATTGTCTATATATACTACTTGTGCAAGTAAATTAACTATTTCATACTGTATTAAATATACCATCTTTTTAGTTACACGTACAAACAGACACAGACTAATTTTTAACATAACATCCTTTCAAGGTACAAAAGTTTAACATAATTTTTGCAATCCTCATGTTCAGTGAAACTATTCAAGCTAGTATGTCTAAACAAATATGATGCACTAGTAGACATAATATGCAATATTATACACATACTAATGAGAAGAAATTATAAAATAGAGAGACAACTGAACATCTAGAAATGAGCATGACTAGACAAGGTGATTGATATAGACGTCAAAATGCTAAAAAAGTTGCTATGGAACATAGCAGGCAATAATATAACAAAAATGCAAGGACTACCTAAATTTCAGTCACTAAGCATTATACAGAAAACCAATTTTTTCTGTGTATCTGTGTGGATATTAACCTGATATGAAGAGATTTTCATGCTTCAAAGTAAATATTTGCATAGGAAATCAATAAAATGGAACGAAAGCAATACCCGATCAGCAAAAAGACTTTCTTTTTTATTTGTCTTGAACAATGCCAACTGAAACTCTTCCTGCAAATGATATCTAAAATTGAATATAACATCTGATGACTGATAAGAGTTTTTAAAACTAAGCCCTCCAAAAGCAAGTAAATGACGAAATAGAATATACAGTATAGATAAGGACAGATAAATAAAACTTAAAATTAGGCATGCACTTTCTTTCATTGTTGGAAAAATCTCAACTATGTGAAATATAATAACCCAAAACAGACAAACCTTGTTAATCAACCCATCATCAATAACAGCACTGCTGATCTTTTTGAAGAGCTCATAAAGTGCTTCTATTTCACTTACACTGACTGCACAGATAAGAAAGTATATAGCTATTTTTCAGTACAAATATCATGTATTTATTTCCTAGTAGCAATGTTAGAGGCAATAGAATCCACCATTACAAACAAAATATTTATATCTTTTATACTATTGCTTATATTTTGTTCATCGCCACTAGTTAAATTACCTCAAAATGTAATGAAATAACAGAAGATACAGGATTTAAAAAGTGCAAATTCTCAGTGAAAACACATAGGTTGAAAAATCAGAATTAATTTGTAATCTAATTATGTAAGAACAAAAGTGACAATTAATGAATCATAAGCATAAAGTAAGAGTAAGTGCATACACACTGTCTCTCTAGCAAGAAGTTCAGGATCTTCAAGGCCTCTTGGCTGGTTATATATGTCCAGATCACAACATCTCAATATGGAAGCAAATAAAGGCTTAAATCCCTCTAAGCACTGCAACATGATATCTTTCGCAAATCAGAACACTCCATAACTGTTCCAAGAATAAACCAGTTAGAAATTTCATTCAGTTCATCCTTCATAAAGTCATCATAAACATGCACAAGGCAAGCGAACCTTTTAACCATTTCCAATCCTGGTGAACAATCCCAAATGGCAAGATCTGAAAAGGTAACAACAAAGAAAAACAAACCTAGTTTCAGACTTGAAACATGATATTGATGACATTTTATTTCAGAAGGTACCCTAATTGAAAATAAAACAACCAATAGTTCCACTTTCAACCACAGGCAGAATTAATTTAAAAATTGAAAGTACTTATCACCACTTACTACAAGCATCAACATTCAAATGCTATTTGCATTGCTTTCTTCCTTTCACTTTGAATCACATGAAAATGTGCATATAAATTCACATTTCAATGATGTATGTATATATATTGACACTCCTTAAACTCGTTACAAAATGTTTCGATGTTGAAGTAAATTGCCACATATATTTGACAAATTAATAAGGACTAAGGAACTCAAGATAGAACCATACATAAACAACTACAAAAATAGAAACAACAAACAAAACCTTGCTCAACAAGATGGGGCAATGCTACATTGGTCTTATGCCCATATCAAAGACCAAATTATCAGTAAGTCCGTAATCTTCAAAACACACATAAAATTACTGATAATTGACAAACTCAGAATCCATGATCCCACATCAACCTCCTCACACAAAACCTCTCAAAATCGCCTTGGAGCAACACCAGATTCAAACTTCAACACCCCCACATAAAAAGAATTACAACCTTTCAAGGTGGCCAGATTCTGAATTCAGGGCAATTCACAGCTCACACATATCCATCCACCACCTTACAAGCATAAAAAACCCATCGATCTATGTGAGGCGGCAAAGAATCAACACATAAAATAAAAGAAACGAAATTTACGGAAAACTCAAGAACCCCACATCAAAATACACCACAAAATCATGTTATGCAGCTTCAACCATGATTGAAAAGCAAATAGGCCAAGAGGGTAGGGGTAAAAATCAGACCTTGGAGGCAGAAGATCAGGCAACAGAAAAGGAAAAAGAAAGTGCTTAGAAGATTTGGAGAAGTGAAGGGTTTGGTTGGAATTAAAGGGAATTTGTGGAAGTGAGATGGATGATTGGAAGGAATGTGTTTATGAAGGTGACGCAAGTGATGTTGTCGATGACAGATAGAGTACAACCCACAAGAACCTCTGACAATTTTTTTTTTATATCAAAGGTTAACTCAATTTTTCATATCTCTCAAAAATGAATAAATAGAAGATAAACTATATGTAAAGTATTCCAAACTATCAAATAATCACAGGTTGTTACAAACTTTGTTTGATTCCATGTCTTGTTACAAAATTAGTGATTTGTTTTTTTAGAGTTTGAATCAGAACTATAAAAAAAAAAGGTTGAATTTTGAGAAGTGAGGCTTTCATTCATGCTATTGTATTGTCATTAAATTGCTTTTTTTTTTTTGCTTTTTATAAATTTTAATATGTTCTAACAAATAAATGTTTAAATTTGTTTGTTAAGAGACTAAATAATTAACTTGTAACTAAAAATTAGTAATTAGTAACTTAACAATGTTCAGTTAATATCTTATTAAAATATCTAATAAAGTTATCTGTTGAAATAAATAAAAATAAAAACTAACAGAAATATACAGGTTCATATGGTACTTTGTATAAATTTTAATTTTATTTAATCAATCAAATATATTTTTAGTATTTACAATTAACTTTTTTATTTTTATTTATGGATAATTTATTTTAATTGTGTTATATTTCTATATTGTGTATTTATTGTTCATCTTATACTACATTTTTAAATATTTTTAATCATATTTGAAATAAAATAAAAATAACATACTTTTAAACGGACATGATACTTCCATTATATCAATTAAAAATAGTATGAAAAAAATATCAAAATTAATATTTTGAAGCATAATGTTGAAATAGTATAATAATTAAAATAAATTGTATAATATAAAAATATTCTCACTTAATAATAAAAGAAAATGATTTTATTATCTATCATATTCATAACTTAAATTATCCTTTTGATTCTTAACCCTAAATTAAATTTTAATAATTAATTGAGAAGTTTTAATAGTTAATTTGTATTCTAACTTAAATTGTTTCTTAAAAAAAAATAAAACAAAATATGATTTATATATTCGAAGAGACTTTAATATGAATGTTAAGTATGTTATAATTTGTATTTATTCTTATGACAAAAATTAGAACACCTGAATTAAAAATTAAAATCTATATCATTTCTCTCTAAATATTCTTAACAGTATTTTTCTCCAAATATTTTCAATATTATTTATATTCACATACTTAAATACTATGTTGTTAGTATTATTAATATTACCTATCATTTAAATATATTTCATCGACTACTCTCCCACATTCTCATATTTCTCCTTCAATCTTTTCAAAACTACTTTATTTCATCTTTTTCTACATATTTATTATTCTTAACTATGTTGTTAATTGATATTTAAGTTATCTAATATTACTTTTTTTATGCTTTTACATCTTTATTTCATAATTCATATTCTCTTGTGAAAACAATATAAATATTTGACCAAGCCATAAGAAAGAAACTTTTAAAATAACATATCAAATAAATTTATATTTTTTAAGTTTTTAAGTTTTCTGCTGATTTTTTTTAAAGCTCTTATTTATTTAGTTTGATATATAATATATATTTCCAAAACATATAATATTATTTCAATTAGATAATACTATTATAATCTATATAATCCATTCACATATTTTTTATATATATAACATAATTGACATGTCTACTCAAAACCTAAAGTCATATTACTAATTAAAACACTTATTTTCAAACTTTAATCCTAAAAAGTGTTTTTTAAACTAAAAGAATTGGCCAGACATGTATCCTAACCATCTTTACTACGTGAGACAATACCTTAAAAAATGTAATTTACAATTTTGAATGCAACTACAACTGAAATTAATATAAAAAATCAATTGTATATATAATATAACAAACTGAATTTACTATTAAAACTGAATGGAGTTATGTAGTGATAATATAAAACTTCACCAATCAATAATAAATTATTGCATAACTAGATATTGTGACAATTGCTTGAAAACCATACTATAAATGTTATATAGTTAAATAGGTGGTGTACAAAATTTCAAACATTCAATATATTAAAATTAAGCTTTTAATATTTCTATTAAAAGAATTTCATTAAAACACAAATTGACATCTAAAACTTAACTAGTCAATTATATACATTTCAAAGAAAAATATTTTTTTACATATTATATATACAACATCTTAAAAAAACAGTACAAATATTTTGGAATTAAAAATTTGGGGGATTTGAGCAATGGTGGGTGCAACATTTTTTATTGAGAATAAGCAACTACTAGTCTTACAACTAACAATTTTTTATTTTTTTAAAGTAAGATAGCCACTACTATATATTTTCATCACTTGTTCTAAGCTTCTGTCCACAAATGAAATGCTTTGATCCTTGTCAATTATCAATCTCATAATTTGTATCCAAATAAATCATAAAAAGAACTATTTAAAGCATAATTGATTTTAACATTAAAATATTAATTTGCAAAATGCTACAAGAAAAAAAAATTGTATATTTGTTGTTTGAAATGTTTTGGAGAACCAAACATGTTATCAACCTTAACAAAACAAAACAGAAATGTCCATGATAACTTTAACAAAACAATTATGTCCTTAATTATAAACAATTATGAATTTTGCACTAACAATTACATCATGTAATTATGTCATGTTGTCATGATTTAAGGGCATAATTCATGAACTTTGTCTCCAACAGTTCTAAGTGACTTTTAAGCTAAAATTGATTTCAACACAATAATAACACAACCATTTCATTGTCACAAAATGTAAGTTGAAAAATTAAATAAGATGAAGAAAAAAAAAATAACAACCATCTTGTAACTCAATGAAAAATATTTGGATGAAAATACAATAATGACATCATAAAAGGATAAGCACGAATGATGTTATTCTATTTGTCATTTTATTGTCATTTCATGATTTAATTCATATCACTGAAAAAAAAAATTAAATTATTTGATAGGTATAGCATTTTATTTGATATATTATCACTAAATTTCACCTTAAAGTAGTTTATTACATTACTAACTAGTTGGAGTTAGGAAAACCACAGTCCAATTTCACAATTTTCAAGTATGAAAATACCTTTTTAGAATTGATGATTAAAATCAGAGGTGATAAAAGAAGACAAATTGAACTGAATTATATAGGTTGAAATAAATTAAACTAAAAATAATATAAAAATATTAGACTATACTACTTTATTTTGAGGAATTTAATTTATTTATTTGGTGAATTGCATTACTTACTAGAGGAAGTTATAAAAGAAAATTATCATTTTATTTATTTCAGCTCAAATTGATAAACAATTTTGTTTATTAACAACACCAAGCAATAATATTCTTATTCAATAAATGTGTCAACCCAATAAATATAAAGATAGAAGTCTTCCAGCAAAATTATCATTGTTTAGACAAAACTGTCATTAAAAAGCCACAGGAAGGCGTCTTGAATTTTATATTTTTTATTGCTTTTGAAACCTTTATATAAACGAAATTATCTGTAGTTCTTGAAAACAAAAAGTTTTACTGTTATAATAAGTACTTTTTAAAATTAATTTTCTCCAAATACCTGAGTATTCTTTACTTGTTTCTCCAGAAAATCTTCTCAATAAAAGAAAAATATATAAAAAAATATAATATAAAAAACTAAGCTCAGATTTAGTGTAACACCCAAAATTATTTATCAAAATTATTTAGTGTAACAATTTCAAATAAAGTTTGGTAAAAACTATTGTAACACCCAAAATTATTTATCAAATATTATGATTTTTTAATATTAAAAACCAGAATAAAAAATTTGTAAAATAAAAATCAATTAAACCTTATAAAATATATTAATTAAATACAAAATAGAAACCTAAATATCGCAAAAACTAAAAAGGAAAAAGAAAATGCCGCTACTTTTATCTCAAGTTATTTGCAGTTTTAATAATTTTATTTCAAAATTATGTAAGTTCTCAGATAAAATATATTATTAATTACTTTTTTTTCAATTTATGTTATATAAATTATTTCAATAATTAATGAATAAGTGAAGTAAATTTAATGTATTTATTGAGCGTAAAATAATTTTAGTAGTAACTGTATTAGAAGGATTTATATTTGATTTTTTCCACGTGGCGCTCAAATATGAAGCCACCAAATGTATTAACAAGCCGGGCACGTAACCGCAGAGGAACCATATTCGAGTTGCCCGACCCGTATATTTGAAACCGTATCATGTGACCCGACTCGTTATCATCTTCTTTGTTGGTTTTTGGTTCCTCTGAGACTCAAATGCAAAAAATCACTACAAACCCTAAAATCTGTAACTCAGTTTCCTCCACAAAGTGTTGGTCGAATTGTAATTCGAAGATCGAATCAAATGGGGAAGAGAAAAGAGCGTCGCCTCGCTGCTCTCAGCAACTCCGGTCGCCGAGTCAAACTCGATCTTTTTGCGGAACCCTCTGGTAGTCACTACCTTTGCTTCCTATAACCTCTCTTTTGAATTTTCAAAATTTTTATTCTGTGATTGTTTTTTCCTTTACTTCGAATTCGAAAACTCTGATCTTGGTCCACATCTTAGCTGAATATGATTTTTTTTTTTTTTTTAAATTTGTACTAGTACTGCTTTCTAAGGTTTTGTTAGGTTTAATTGAGAATGATAGTAATATGATTTGTATGTGAAAAAATTGGGCACTATCCGATTGGGTAGTTTCTATCCACGTATTGTCTGAAAAATAATTGGTGCAAGTGCAAATGACTTCTAGAGCTATGCATAAGACATATTTTGCTGAAGTAGATTACTGATTTTGAAAAGCTATTCTTTGAGGGTTGAGTGTAATGCACCTTTCAAAGAGGATGTCAGGGATTTTTTTGAGAATCAAATTATGGAAATGGTTTTTAATACATTTGTTTACTTCTCATGCTATGGTCTTAATCTGATACCTCTTCAGGAGAGTTGGGTGGCTCCACTCTACATGGTGATGCTGGAGGAGATACTGATTCTCAACATCGTGATGGGTTACCCAATTCACCCTCGTCTTCAGGTGGGTTCTGTCAGTTTTCTCAAAAGGACTATATTTAGAGGACATGAGTGCTCAACATTAAATTGGTGGAAATATGGATCTGTATATACAAGACATGTTTTGTTGTTTGCCCCAAGAAACTGTTCTCAGACTGTAGGGCTGCTGTGTGGTCTTGGGAACATTCATTTCAGATGAGGTCGGCCCTGCCACTTTGAAATATGAATGACTCCTAATCTCGTTTTTCCCCCTTTGGCTGCATCAAGGGATTACTGAGGTTCAGACGGTAAAAAGTTTTATCGGTTCGTATGTTTTTGTCTTTATTTGCTTAATGGATAACTGACGTTTTCCATTGTAACAGGTGACTTAGATGATACAAGCTAAAATGCTTGTGAATCTATTTTTCATCCTTGGGTTGCTTTTTGTCTTGTCAATTGTAGCACACTTTTTTAATAGTTTTTTTTTTTTTTTTTTTTTTTTTTTCAATTTTTAATGATCATGTTGCATGGTCAATAATCCGGCATTTCTGTAGTTTCTAACATGCTGGCATTTTGTCTTCAGGTCAAGAACAACAGAATCCCTTGCTGTTACTTGGGCAATATAGTGATGATGAAGGGGACGACAGATCAAGCAGAGGGATTAATGATGCGAATTTGCAAAGGCCTGTTTTCAATGAAGAGGTATTCTACTACCTACTTTTGTATTCTAAGTCAAAATTTTGACTGTCATAATATGTATCTGAGCTTCATATTTTAATAATCTTCATAATTGAATCTCTTATGGTGAGGAGGGGTGTGCCACCAATACTTGGCCTGGTTCAATGTTAGTGTTACATTTGAATTCGTCTTTGATGGATTAAGCGAATGCCCTGTTATTTGAGAGAGTGATATCCTGTTTTCTTGATGACTATGAATTACAATTTTTTGTGTCTATCATTCGTTAGCAAATTTGTAAAATTTTCAATTGTTGTCCTGTTTTATTTTCTAGTGTACTTTGCTTGAGGTCCCTTTTTCTGATAGATGACATTTTTTTTTTTTAATTTGAGGCTTATGATTTGCAAAAGTTTATGAATACTTCTTTTGAATGGAATTCTGTTTACCAGAACTTCATAATGTAATATGAAATTCGTATTTATTTAGTACTTCTATCTAGAAGTATGAGTTATATGTACTCATTTTTTACATTTCATTGCATCATTTGATATTTGTATATTCCTGTGCGCTGACCCAGTCATAACAAATTTGAGGAAATATTGTCTATGGAATGTGTGGTGCTTAATCCTACAGTGAATGAGCTATGTTTTTATTTACTATTTATACCTTTTGCTGTTTTGTTTCGTCAGGGTAAGGGTGAACTCGATGAAGGATCCAAAGATTTGAATATCAGTGTCTCTGCAGATCATGTTCCTCACAGTAATGAACAGAAATATGCGATGCCAAATTCTACTTCAATTGATGTTGGATCCTGTGAAAGAAATGAAAGTCACGGTGTTACTGAAAATTTGGAAAATGGAATGGTTTCCAAAGATCAAATATATGTTTCTGAAAGTTTTGATGAAAGAGTTGTCACTGATGTTGGTTTGGGGTGGAAGATTGTGATGCACGAGGAAAGCCAAAGCTATTATTACTGGAACACTGAAACCGGTGAAACTTCATGGGAAGTGCCCCAGGTCTTGGCTCCTGCAGATCAGTTGCCTCATACTTCTGTCAATGATAAAACAGAGTGTGCTGCTGTTGGTGATAGTTCCGGTGTGCTCTCAACTGTGATGCTGGACACATCTTCTGCTTTCACTACTGACACTTCTTTGGATGCTACAAGGACTTCTCATAAAGAGTTGTGTGGTCATGGGTCCCAGATGAATGGAGGTAGTGTTGAATTTAGAAGTCAAAATCAGGGTTCTGATGTTAATGGTAATGAATTGGCAAGAGATGATGGTCATATGAGTATATCCGAAGATCAACATCATTCATCAGTTTCCAAGTTTAGTGTTGAAGAACAGCAAGGGGACATTGATTTTCCTTCTCGTCTTGTGAATCAGTGTGAGAGTTTGTTAGAGAGGCTAGAATCACTGAAAAAGTATGTATATAACGTTAGGTGCTCTTTATTATTTATTTTCAGAGTTTTGTTTGATTATTTATTTATTTCATAATGTGAAAAGCTTATTTCTTCCAGTTCCAGATTTAAGTAACTAACAGAGTACTGCACAGGTCAAAGGAAAATCTTGAAGGCCTGGAATTCTTGTCAAAGTACATCCTAGAGATCGAGATTAGGCTCTCTGATATTAGGTCTCTTGCTTCATCTGGATCATCTTTGCTTCCCTTCTGGGTGCATTCTGACAGAAAGATAAAATTGCTTGAAAGTTTAATCAACGATGATTTGCTTGAAACTGGTAAGTCTTCACATGATGAAGTTGAGGATAAACATGTCCCTGTCTCTGAAGAATTGGGTGACCAACTGAATGGTATGGAACATGAGTCTGACGTAGATCAAAATAAGAACAAAGAGAGCATTGTTACTTCCGATGCTTCTAATGGATCTCAGGTTGATGCTTCAGATGTAGTTGTAAAAGATATCGACAATAAACTTTTTACCAATGGTCAGCATATTCCATCGTCTAGTTCTCCTGGTAGTCATATGGAAACATGTGTAGAGATTAATTCAAAAGTTGAACCAATTATAAATCCTGAGGAACCAATTCATAAACATGGGTATGTATCTAGCGAAGATGTTGATATGGATGTTGATATGGAAGTGGAAGATATGAATTCCTCCGACAATACTACTGTCATAGATGTGCCTGTTGCAAAGGATTCTGTGCAAACAGATCAAGTGGTTCAGTTGAATCCACCTATGGGCTACCCTTCTGTGTTGCTTGAGGAGGGTGAGTTTGTTGTTCCTCCCCCACCAGATGATGAATGGATTCCTCCTCCACCCCCCGATAATGAGCATGTGCCTCCACCACCACCGCCAGATAATGATCAGGTGCCTCCTCCACCTGGTGATCCGCAACCACCTTATAGTGTTTTACCCTCTTATGCAGAGACAGGGCAGCCCCTTTCTTATGCCCAATATACTCTATCTTATCCTGGTGTTGCTGTTGAATATTATGGTCAGACAGCTGCTGAAGTCCCAGGCAGTAATGTATATGGGCAAATTGCTATGCCCCCTGCACAGATTTACTATAATAGTGCAGTTCCTAACATGTATGGTGAAAGTCCTCAAGTTATGATCAATCCAACTGACACTGTTTCTTATTATGATGTTCAAGATGGTAAGTTTGTATCGATGCAGTATTGCTAGTGAAGTAATTTCTATTTTATATTACTGTAAAATATTCCTGTTTGACTAGAGTAATTGCGACATTTCTTTATATCAATGTGGTTTCCTTTAATTTTTTCAGGAGCTGGTTCACAGTCCATACCTGCTATCAATACCAACGGTTCTGGTGTTGGTGGGGTCAACTGGGTATCTGCTGATGTTCCGTCCACCTCATCTAGTATCCATGCACCTGCAACTGTTTCAGTTGATGAAGGTGTCTCGTTACCTCCAACTTCTTCTGAAACTGCTGCAGAAAATAATGCCTCATCATTAACTTCTAAAGCCCAACCAAAAGGTACAGAAGTCAAGCAAGTCAGTCTAGTGTTATTGGTTGGTTGATCCTGTTTCAAATTTAGTTTGTAAAGTTGAGAGAGGTTGATTGGTTTTGTTGGCAATCTAAGCGTTCTAGAACATTCCTAGCTTTATTAGGTTTTTTATAATGTTTTTAATAATTGATTATATTCAGTTGCAATTACTTGGTAGTGTTGTTTGAACCTTCTTCCTCCCTCCTTGTATTGGCTGACAGTAATACGGGTGGTTTATTTGTGTGCGCGCCTTTCTATTTGTGGATTGTGAGGTTAATTCAGGTTTTCACATATCCCGCTCTAAGACAATGCATTTTTGGTATTCTTGATATCTATTGATTATAATTAGAGGTATTTATTTTTCAAGCATCTGCATACAGTTTCTTTCTAATTTTTTTTTATTTGTTCATCGTTGTAAATTTGAAATGTAATTGTTGAATGCTGTTCGTGCCCCTGTGAAGCTACATGACAAATAGCAATCCTGCCATTCTTGATTCTTAACTTTTCTTTCCTTGCTCTCAGTTGTACGCAGTAGGAAGCGAGCAGTTGCAGTTGGATCTTCGTTAAAGTCTAATAAGAAGGTTTCAAGTTTGGTAGACAAGGTAGGTTTTTTTAAAATAAAATATGCTCGTTTTCTTATTTCATTCGCCCATATTATTTCCTCTTCAATGTGAAATCGCTTAATTTCTAGTATTTAACCTTTCCGCTCTCTTCTGTTGTTTGTCATTATTAGTGGAAGGCAGCTAAGGAGGAGATGCTTGAAGAAGAGGAAGAACCTGACAGTGTGTACGAGGCCTTAGAAAGAAAGCGCCAAAGGGAAATAGAGGTTTGCATGTGGAACTTACCTTCATAAAACGTTGTAGTCTTCCGAATTTTTGTCTCTCAATTTCCTTTGATTTTAGGAGTGGCATGCCAAGCAAATTGCAAGTGGAGAGGCCAGAGATAATGCTAATTTTCAGCCTCTTGGTGGTGATTGGTATGGAACTCCAGAAACCTTTAATTTCACATCCACTCATTGTCCATCGTGGATACAATAATTAGATTATTTGTTTTATTCAGGCGAGAGAAGGTCAAACGCAAGAGAGCACAAGCAGCAAAAGAATCTGTTAGCAAACCGCAAGATGCTATTAAGCAGAACCAACAACAGCCTGATCCGACTGAACTCGCCAAGGGTCTCCCAAATAATTGGCAGGTGTGTTTTCTTATCCTATCTAATGCGATCTCTAAAACAATCTCATTCAGTATATTAGTTTATGAAATGCTGCTTCAATATCCGTTGTCCTCACTTCTAGAGGGAGAAACTTGATTCGAGGAGGATGGGTTAAAACCATTTCTGATTACAGAATTTATTTCTTCAACTGAGCTGCTAACTTGGGGTTACCACTTTTCTTGAGTGTTCTCAACTACTAGTAAACTTGTTTCCCTTTTGCGTTTGTATCCTATAGAATCGTGTTTGGTTTTATGTTCTGGTTGTGATTTTCTGATGCAAAATACCTAATTTATAGCAATAACTTCTATACACCGAACGTGATTCATTTTCTCAATATTCTCGTGTTTGAAGAAAACTATGAAACTGATTCATTTTGATCTTAGTAATTTTTACTTGCCTTTCAGGCTTATTGGGACGATAGTACAAAGCAGGTTTATTATGGTAACACAATCACCTCGGAGACAACATGGACTAGGCCAACTTGATGAGCAGTCTAACAAAGGATTTTAATGCTTAGAACTTTTTGTTTCTCTTTCCCTCTTATTATGTCAGGCTTCTTTAATTAGCGTTTGGGGGGCTTACTAGAAAACCGAGACGTTTGATTTATCCTTACTTTTTAGTTTACTGCGACCGCGCATTTCTAAATAGCAGCGCACTTTTTTGTTTGTGAAAAGGTGGTGGGGGTGCACAATTGAACCATGGTAAATATTGTTCTTCTGGACATTTTTTTGTGTATAATTCAAAGGAAAGGTCGTAGAGCTGTTTCTACAAATTCTCCATGAGGATTTCTCTAAATCAATTTTTAATTTCTATGTATGGTAGTAAACAAAAACCTCGATAAAATTATACTCTGGTTAAAACAATGAAACTGTGAAATATTTCTATATATTTTTATTAAAATTATTTGGAAAAAAAAAATGAAGACCTTAAAAATTATGAGATGTGTTTTCATAAAAGTGATGAAAGAGAAGATAATAGAGAGTTGTATGAAGTTATTATTGAAAAATTGTATGTACTTGTAAGATGTTTTTTTCCTTTAAGGGGATCATTTTGCACGTAAATATTTGTGTAATTATTGAGAATTGAATGACAAAATAGTGTAAAAATAAATTGAATGAATACTGTGATATATATATATATATATATATATATATATATATATATATATATATATATATATATATATTATTTGTTAAAACTATGTTATTCATGTATGTAATAAAATCATTTTTAATAACATTATGTATATTTTTATGTAATAATATATCACAATTTCAAATATAAGCATACAAGTCTGTAAAAAATATCAATATTATTTCACCCCAAACCCATAAAATATCAATATTATCTGTAAAAAGAAATATTTATTCTGGATAGAATTGTAAAAAATTGTATACTAAAGAGCATATTGTTACATTTGTTTCTTAAAATTGTAATAAAGAGGAAAGTCAGTTAAATAGCAAGCTCTAATCCCACATCGGTTGTTCCAATAATTTTGATGGTAAGATGGCAGACGAAAACTCCAGCTGGCTGAGCAATGAACATCATACCAGATACTTGCGTGAATCTTTCACTGGTGTCAGTTAACACTTTTTTCAGGTTTGTAAAGTGACACAGTTTAGAATGAATAACCATTATTGCAGTTATATTTGATACAATGAAATGCTTTTAAGATGGAGTTGGTTTCCTAGACATAGACAAGGCTAGAATAACTTCTATTATTGTGTTCCATGATCCAATTGTTATGTATTGTTTCTCAGGAAGTGCTCCTCCCATGAGAGTGGCAAGATAAGGGATGAAAGCTCCATCTAAGCATCATGCTAACTTTACAACATTTTAAGTCGAAAAGTGTAACTACTTCAGTAATGCCACGGTTCATTAGATACTGATGTAATTTGATACTAATTATTAGTATATTTCCTCACATACTAAAATTTAAAGTGGAATTACAAAATTCTGCGCATTACATCATCTCACGCAAGCCCAGAACCTCAATTGAATGCAATCTTCGGTATGCATATATGAGAGAGGAAATTAAAGAATACTTCAAGCAAAACATGCATTTGTTGTGACCTATTCTTCACCTTCTTCGGTCATCCCCGTATCTATCTTCAGTTTCCTTATCCTTTAAGAAACCAAGAAAAGCAAGAAACCCAAAAAAGAAGAATCCACCAGACCAGTTGCCTCCGCCTCCACCTCCTCCGCCACCACCATCATCATCATCACGAGGTGGAAATCCAGTTCCTCCATCGTCAAGTTGTGGTGACTTCTCCTTTCCTGAAAATTGAATTAAACCATGATGGACAATCTAGAACATGCTTGGGAAGAGCAAGAGTCTACAGGTAGCACAAAGCACAATGGAGTTAACTTTATTTTGTAGGACTTCTGCTAAATTTTCCATGTTAGGCAACAGGTTACTTCTTTTAGAAGGGACAATAAAGGCTTGTTTGGAGAAACTTCACCATAAGCACTTCTAGAGAGAAAAGTAAAAAGATTAGTTTCTCCATAAACTAAAATTAGTTTATAATGACTTAAATTGTAGAAGTCATTTCAGATAAGCTTTTCCAAAATCTGTTTTTTTAACTCATGTATAAGATAATTTTAGCTTTGAAGAAGCTAAACTTTTTTCTCTCTCCAAGAAGTGCTTATCAAGAAATTTTCTCTTAACACGCCCTAGGTCCTTCATTATTAGTTAAAAATAGACAAATAAATTGCAAAAAAAAGGAAGGGATATGCCCTGACTAAGAGGACTCAAAAAAATCAATAATGATGGTCATCAGCAATTACCAGGAATATGAGTAATTGTAGGAGCCTGGCGAGTAACAGTTTGGGTTTGCTCTGCACCACATCTTGCATTCTGCATATATCAGAGGCTGCTAGTAAGTGGAGGATCGATAAAATATTGTGTTCTTTTATTAATATTATACATGTCTTCAAAAATGAAATTTCAGCAAAAGTAAATTTTTTAAACATACTTAGGATAAAAATGGGGAAATAATATCATGAAAAATATCTGCAGGGTAAGGTACTAAAGTATAGAAATTGTTAAGCTTATATATTTTCAGACAGAAGACAGATAACACATCAAAACATGTAAATCTTGGATGCACATTGATGTATGATATTTAATGCCTTAAAGTAGAATGCCAAAAGTCAAAATCAATATACAACGTGACTTTTTTCCAGTACTTTATTCGATGTCCCCAGAATGTCCCAAGTGACTATTAAAGACAATATGCCTCAAATGAAGTTCTCCCCAAGAAGTTAGACTTTATATGCCTAGTAAGTCTGAACAAATAACCACAATCTATGTGAAAAATATCAAAGTAATGGAAACTTAGCCTACTGGAAGGTGTCAAAAGAATCAAAGATGAACTTTAGAAAGTAAAGAACATTACCAAAGCTGCAGAACATATTATAGTTGCTGTTTGAGTAGAACGAGCTCTTGTACCAAATGGAAAATGTGCACAACTAGGAGATATAGAATTATTAGTCGTTCGTAATCGTCTTGGTAAGTTCAACGAGGTAACAACATTCTGATCATTGTGGTGGCCACCTCTCCTCACTGTTAGCAAAAAACAATCATTGTTAGAAATGGAATTGAATTAGGGATTGGACAGGGTTACATTAATCACTGTAACCCATACAAATGGAGAGAAAAAATTTATATGAAAGCAGTAGATTTTACACAAATGCGGACAATGGTAAAGCCTAAACCTTCACCTGACACTGATTCCAATCCATTGTGTAATCAAGAAATTAGATGCAATTTTTACATGAAAGTGGATGTGTTGAAAATTTGAGATAGATTTCAAACACGTATATGCTGATGCTTGGATCATAAAGAAAACAACACTGCAATGAAACAAAACATGCATCGATTTTGTTTGCAGGGAGAAATCCTCACAGCCAAGAGTGCTCACTCTGGACTTCTGGTCAAACTACCACAACCTAAAAACTTTTGCTGGCAGGATCTCACATGGCTATAAACTATAAAAGGGCTTATGCGTAAAATGAGATAGAACATATTCATCAATGAATATTGCACCAAGGATTTCTCAGTGCAGGCATTATGGAACAGATGCAAAGTGATAGTAGTGAGAAACTGTAATTTCCCCTGAACTTTATTCTATACACAAGCTTAAATTGAAATGTAACAAAAGTCAGAAATTATCATTACCTGGTGGTAATACGGCCAAAGAAGCAACTGCACTAGTAGCCAACATTGATAACCAGGCAGGAAGAGAGCTGACATGAACACAAAATTTCACTTTAGAAAAAAAAAAATAGTTACAAGTATAACTGAAGAAAATCGAAGATAAGTAATACCATTAAACAATATCAAAAGACAATTTAACAAACATTCTCCACCACTTCCCACCCATCTTGTTTGATGTGAGAACTTTCATAGGAGGGAAAACACAAAGAGAAAACACCACTAGCAAGAGGAAATCAGAAATTTCATATGTAGAATACATTCACTGTCAAAAAATTGGAATAAAAATTGCTTTACAACAGTCTGAAGTTCTTATTCACTCCACCATATATCCTAAGAATCTGGTGCAAATGCTCCGTCAACATACGAGCATCATTTACACCGCTGTCCAAGAATATGAATCATTGCCAAATAATTAAATGAGTTTGACATCTTCAAGTGTAGTCAACTTGCCATTCATCAAACCTAGTTGTTAGATGGTAATAAAAGTTTCTTTACATCGTTAGAGCATCCAAATTAAAACCCTATATCACAATTCAACATCTAATGGCTTCAACATATTTGAAATCCTTATCCTATGGCACAAGTACCAAACCCCCTAAACCTATTTCCACAACCTCTATTCGAATTTTCTGCATACACAACACCCTCCGACGCAAGTAAAGAAAAGAACTATGCACCTTGACACAAACACAAAACCACGTACAAGGAAAACTGCCTTGCTTTCATAATCAACACTTCTACTGAAACTCAACCGGAGAATTTACAACACAATAAACCAACCACAAAGCAAGAAAGGGTAACGAAAAAGACAGTTAAAACTGAACCTTTAAGGTGATGTCATATAAATGAACAAAAAATGGTACCGTACCACACGGGGCCGCAGATTTCTTTCGTATTCACGAGTTGTCCGAACGAGAAGTATGGAGGGATTGCGAAATTGAGTTTCAATTGGGAAATCCGCGTGAGAAGAGGAAACCCTAATGAAACCGATGAAGAAGACGATAGAGAGAAGAGAAGAACCAAATTGCTCCCAATTCACAATAAACCTCAAATTTCATCCACATCTTTATTTATTTATTTATTATTATTATAAAAAAAGCTGACGCCTGTGTCAATGTTTTTATAGTAACTACATTTGTATTATATTACAGTATATATATTTTTATTCTTTTATAAGTAATTAATTAAAAAAATTAAAATAATATAATTTAATATATATAATTTAATAAAAATAGTATTAAAAGATTATATATTTTTTAATAAATAATAATAATTTAGTTATTTTGAAATGAAAAAAATGTTGAATTATTTACTTTATAAAATAAATAAATAAATTATATTTTTTTTATTAAAAAGTTATCAAATGATGTATCTTCTTATATAATGATATAGATAACAAAATATTTGTTTACATAATTAAAAAAACAATAATCTTAATTCCTATAAATAATTATTTCTTATAACAAAAATAGTTATCACAATTTAAAGAATAAAATCATAAGAAATTATGTAGATAAATATTTATTAGATTTTGAAAAGCAAAATAATAAAAAATATACACAGAAAAAAAATTACAGAAGAACATACTTTTTTTATTAATTATAGAGTTCTAATTTTTTATTAAATAAATAGATGGTTACACGTGGTTAGAATAAACTACACCTTAAGAAAATAATTAGTATTTTAATTTTTCACATCTATTTGAATAAATTTAAGATAAAACATATAAAATATCTATCCAAGATAAATCTCAACAACTTAAATTTAAGTGAATCCTAACTGAATTGCTTCACATATTTAAATATAAACAATAATAAGTAACTTATTTATTAGTCAAAATCGTTTAATTTTTAAGCATTCTCTTCTTCAAATAATATTATTTTTCTAAAATCCCTTGATGCAGTGTCACACAATCTGCCATAATGTCATGTTGACTTAAAGTCAGCTCCCACTTAAAAGTCAATTTTAATAAATTGGTTATATTTAAGTTTTAGTTCTTAAACACTAAATTTTAATAGAGCTTTTCTAATTCTTATTTCCTTTTGTGCTCTTTTGAAATAAAAATTAAGACTATAAATAATATACATGTAACAAGTACTATACTTAACAATTTTATGATAATTTTGAATAAAAACTATCTAAATGTTTTTATCACATAAATGTAAAGTGATACATTTAATTTTCCAAATATTAAGATGATATTATAAACTTAAAATTTCAGAAAATTAATAGTACAATATTTTCTTCATTTTATTTTTTTAAATTTATATCTATTAAAAATTAAATTAAATTACAATATATAAATAAATTTAAATTTTATTATTTTATAAGATTGAATTAAACTTAAATTATATTTTTTAATATTTAAAAAAAAACTGTTATGTTTTTCTTATAAATAGAACAATAATATGTGAAGAAAGAATACACATTAAAGAAAAAAAAATGTGTGTTACTTGATAGTAATTATTAATGAAAGTCTGGAAATCATAATAAAAACAATGTTTGATGTACCTTCTCAATCTGAATATTTCATAATTCAGTTGATGGTGAATAATTTGTTAAAAGAAATAAAGATTTGTGACAATTAAGACATCATCAAATGGTAAGATTTAAATAAGTATTATATATTTTTTAAGATTTTTTTAAAAGAATAAAACATCAAAAATTAAATAGATGAAGCGATTCATAGTAGAAATAGAAAAGAAAAATAATTTTCATATAATCTGCTAATAAAATCTTGAATATCAGAAATAAATAAAGATAAGGCAGTGTTAAGATATAAAAAATATAATGTAAGATTAAAAATTTATTACATAATACTTAATATATAAAATAAGGTATTTGGTGAAGAAAAGTTATGGAATAATATTGAATAAAAGTTGAATGAATAAGTATATCAGAATAAGAGTTAGTCGTGTCACAAAGTACTAAGTTTAAGTTTAGATTATGAAAAACACATGAAGTATAAAATATTTTAGATTAATATCAAGAATTTTTTTGCATACCTTGATGTTTTCCTTTTCTATTAGACCCATGATCATATCTTGTCTTCTAAAGTCATTAATATCAAGTTCAATGACTTTTAATTCCTCTATAATAACATTAAAAAAACATTTTTCACTTGTATCATTTATTTTTAAAAAGTCTAAAAAAAATTTCGTTAACTTGTATTAAAATTGATGAAATATCCATACATCATACTATAGAAGACATTTGTTCTTGATAATTTATATATTTGAAATACAGTCAAGTATGATTGAAAAATACTTCACATCAATAATTTTTTTATAATTTTTGTTTTTATTTCACTTACTAACAAATTTATCAACTAATTTTGTATATTATGTCTAAGGTAATAATTATAAATTTCGTCATTTTTAATTCGATGAATATAATTGGATCGAATTCTGCCATCATTTCTATCAAACATAAAAATTTCTATTACTTTCTTGGTAGATCTTTTCATTTTTTTCACGCAAAACTAAGTTACTTTACCAAGAGTTTTAATAATAATAATAATAATTCTTAACAACACATTTTTTCCATGTTCTTTATCTTTATTTATTTGTCTTTTAGCATGTTTATCTATTGTTTTATCTTTTGACAATCTAATTTTCAGATCAATCAATGCATTCATATTAGTAATGTGTTCATCACTTATTTCATGGCTCTTTAACTTAGTATTAAGATTTCTCTAATCTTTACTACCTTGGTTACCTAGTTTACTAGTACAACCAATCACATTAAAAAATTCACAACTCTATCTAAATCTGTAGAATAAATGACCCATCTTCTTTTATGTTTCTCTCCATTATACAATTTTTAGATGTAATATGATGCAAAAAAATATATTAAGTATTTATCTTTTGAAAAATCTATATCAGTTATTTTAATAGGGTGGCAAAAATATAAAAAAATTAAATAAAAAAAAATTCTCGCGGGCGAATATTGACTCTTTTATTCTCAAATTCAAATGGAATGAAATTGAGATGTAATGTAGGGCACAACTCCTCTAAAATGGATTGCTTTTAGGTTTCTTCCGCCATCCCACATTAAGATTTGTTATAAGAAAATATTAAGTATTTGCAGGTTTCATCGTTCCCACCACCTCTCGATTAATGGTTAGGTTTTCATTCGACAATGGAGCCTTTCTCATAGCTAAAAATGAATAATATTTTTTTTCGAATATTCATTCATTTCTTTTTTCGTGAATCAATATTTTCAATTTTTCTTAGATTTTTCATATCAATATCCTCCAATTGATTTGAATCATATATATTTTTAATACTAAAATCATTTTGTTTCGTAATTTTATTTCCGTTATAATGAGTTTCAGAATCAAAATTATTATTACGAATTTAAAAATTAAAATTATTATCTTTGTTAACTATTTTATTATTGTCTTCACCTATATTTATATATAGTTATCTTCTTTATTTAAATTTGTATTTTGAGCATCTTTCCAACATTTTTCAGAAGTGGAATTTGATGCATGTGCATGGCTCCCATGGCTATTTCCACTTTTCTCCGTTTTCATTTTTTCTTTCTATCATTTTTGGACACTACACCAACTTTTAAACCATATATTTCAGGTTCTTAATTGCTTTGAAATTTTATTAATAAACAACAGTAAACCAGCTGCATAGTTCTAGTTTATTGAGTCACTAGTCATAAAAAATAAGTCGATTCTTTATTTAAGAGCTGATTGACGGATTTTTATAAGTATTTGTGATATAATATATATAAGTATGATTTTTCTTTTGATTAAAAGTATATAAAAAAACTTTTGAATAATATATAATATACTTTGTATAAAAACATTAATATAGAGTGCAATTATTTTACAATATAATACAGTATAAAAAACATCCAAATCATATTACAAGTATGACTTTAATAGAAATTTTGATATGAAGATAATTTAATCATAGATGAGCATCATCACAGTGTGACCTACAAGCAAAACCTTGCATGTTTAAAATTGTAGGTGGCTGATGGGGTGAGATTTGTGGATGCTTCCCTTCCCAATTAGAAATTGGTAGCATTGTGTTGGTGGGTTAATATTGTATCTCAAGTGTAAGAATCCTAACTTATATACTTGATCCCATCCCAAAAGGGTTGGTTTAACCCTTTGTAGGAAAGAACCTTTTGCCCCTTCAATTAAAAGAACCCTATTTGATAGAACTTAGAAGCACATGTTCCTTGCTTTTTCATAGCACATTACATTTTCACAAAAATTACCAAACCATCAATAAAAGTTTTGTACAAGGCTACTTCTACTCTGTACAAAAATCTACTACCTGTGACATTATGAGCACAGATAGTGAATTTATCATGTAACAGCCATGATCCCTTTGTATGATTTTCTGTTTTTCCTTCGTGTGTAGAACAAACTTATACTGGATCAATAACTCCTATAACATGGTAATCATTATTGCTTGGACAAGTACTATAAGAATATCATATACGTTAGTATAACAATGATTATACCCCAAATACATCACACAAGATAAATTATAAAACAAACAAAGCATCTTGAGTTCCTAATTTTCAATAGTATTATAAAAAAAATACTAATGGATGAAAGTATAAACTTGGTGTCAATTAATCTTGTCTATATATACTACCCCCACACACAACAAGCATTTTTAATGTCGTTATAAGTTTGTTCTCTCACGATTGAATTTGGATTCTCTACTCAAGAGAAGTATGCTTACTCTTCGCCAATATCTTCTCCTTGATGTACTTCACCTACTGGACTAGACTTACTGTGGTTAACACAGCAAGGTTCAGACTCTGCAAAAGGAAACATCAATGTTGTAATCCTTTCCGTGTGATTCGAACTGATTTATTTCTCTACCTCACAAAAACAGGAAATATAAAAGATTACATACCTATTAACGGAACTGAATCTGAAGATGCAATATTTGTCAACAACTTTTGGCATATAATGGTACCCTCAAAATCTAGGAAAGTATAGCCCAGAAACTGAGATCTCTCATAATTAGTCATCTTTGCAAAGCCAAAAGAGCTTGTCCATGTCTCTAGCACACTAGGAACAGCCGGCAAAACCAGCCTCTCCACGTCTAATTTCATGAGCTTCTGAAGAAAGTAAAGTACAAGTTAGAGAAACTGTAAGTAGGACTATATCTCAAGAATAAAAAAAATCATCATATTATAATTATCGCCACTATTTCTTAACTAGTATCTCCACTTACAAACTCTATTTTAGAACTGAATAAACACCATTTCAAAAACCATAATCAATCATTATAAACAGACCATAAGTATTGTATCCAGGGGTGTGCAAACTAATCTGTTCGAATTGAACTTCTTAATTATTATTTTATCTTTCTATATCTTCTTTGGGAGATAAAGACCCTCTTTTCTAACAAGAGACATCCTATCGCCATTTTGTCTCGTGTTTTGTCCACAATCTCCAAAGTCTGATTATTGTATAAAGCATTTATCTCTTCATTGTGGATTGTAGACAATGTTTATCCTTCAATCTCTCTTGAACGGATGTAGGGACTCTAACTACATCAATCACAAGGAAAAAAACTCGGGTGATGCAATAAAAGGTTACAAGTCAACACAATTGAGAAATAGAATACCTAGCACAAAATTGTTTTCCTTTCCTCTAGCCAAGAGACATGTTATAGAAGTTAGACTCACAATTATCTCTCAAGGAATTTTCTAAAGGTTCAAAAGTATGAACACTTATTTCTAACTCGAACAGTTGGAGTTTTTTTCGAACCAAGATAAGTTCCTTCCATCTCTTCTAGTATTGTATATGAAAGAGACCCCCGAACAACTCTTGATGCCCGTAGTCATGAACCCATAGCCATGTTATGATAAGTGGATCATCATTGTCTCTTGTTTGTAAGGCTTACAGTGCTGTTAAGAGTACCTATACAAGGGAGAGAAGACATACCAAGCAGTGAAAGATCAGGAACCACCATCTCAGGGTGACTCTAACGGCAGTGCAGATGAAAAAACAGCGACAAGCATCTAAAGCGGGTAAGGCTAAAGATTGAACGCGGGAGCAGATCTTCACACCGAAGAACCTCTAATATCAACTTTAAAATAAAGCTACTTCAAAAATTGAGCAGAAAATCTTACTTTTACTTATAGCTTTTCATATCCTACGATATCAATACATTATTTATTTCATTCATTATACTATTTGCAATGTCATTTTTTTATTTTACATTAAATTTGTAGATATTAATATATGATAGTTCTTTTATATTACAGTTTATATTGATTAACATAATGAAGACGAGTTCTTCTTATACCTAATACGTTCTTCCTCCACCCTCATAAAAAAAAATATAAAATTACATTAAATTACATTAATGCTCTCAACTTTAAAAGTGAAAATTCAAAATTAGCCTGCACCCTAATACCCTTTATCCGGTTGTCACATTCCAAAACCCTAGCTCCATCCATTTTTCGTGCCGCCACAACAGTCTCTCTTCATTCCTCTGCATTGTATACAAGCAACAGATAGCAACGGATCTTCGCTGCTGCTCTGAACAAAACTTATCCGGTTCACATTCATCCATTCATCCGGTTCACATATTCATCCCGTTTGTTTATATTCTTTCAAATCTTCAATTAGTCTTTCAAACAAGCAACATCTAAGTAATTTTTTACATTTATTAGCAATTAGTAAGTGATATTGCTGATTAGAGTAGGTGATATTGCTGATTAGAGTAGTTGATTTGAGATTTGGGACATTCTTGACGGTGAACTGATTAATTTTTCGATTTGAGCTATGAGAACTGGATGGGTTTCATCCGATTGTCATTTTGATTTGGAAATGAGAATCAGATGACACTCCATCCGATTGTCATTTGAAAAAAAATTAACAACCGAATGAGCAGCCCATCCGGTTGTCATTTGAAAAAAAATACAACCGGATGGCCTACTCATCTGGTTGTCAATTTTTTTCAAATGACAACCGGATGGGGTTGCCATCAGGTTCTCATTAATTTCTATAAGGACAATTGTGGTATTAAAATTTTTTATTCGGGTGCAGGAAGATCGTATTAGGGTGCAGGAAGAACTCGTCCATAATGAAGGCAACTATCTGTTGGGCTGGGTTCTCTCTAATTGAGGCCCAAAACCCAATCGACCCAACCCCAATTTAGGGCAACAGATGAAACCCTTTCTTAAGGGTTGTTGCTGCCTCTATCTGCCCTCTCTAATTTTTTTAAAATTATAGAACCACCAAAAATCAAGAGTGAGGTTAAAACAAAATTTTCGCAGTCATCTTTCACAAAGAACCGCCTTGGATGTTCTGACGATCCGACAGTGAAACTTTGTCCGATCAGGTTGAAATTTTAACCGAAGGTTCCTCTCTTATCGTTCCTCAATTTGTTTGGTGGGATTGCTCATCCGAGTTCTGCAGAAGCGCCAAAAATTCTGTGAAGTGCTGTTAACCGCAGCAAATTTCTGCCAGCGTGAATACTTGTTGTTTCAACAATCCCTCGGTGAAAACATCTCCGATTCCTCTGAAATTTTTACTGGAGCTTCTAACTCATACGGCTTCATTTTGTTCGGTGCGATATGAAATTGGAGCTGTATTTGAATCGCAGAAAATTTGGAAACAGAGAGCATTCTTGAGTAAAGAGATTCTTGTTGGTGACCACTTGAGGATTAGGAAGAGTTTAGAAATATTTATTGTATCTGTTGATTTGGTGTTGATTTGGTATTAATGGAGTAAGAGTTCAAGAATCTCTTTACTCAATAATGCTCGCTGTTCCCAAATTTTCTGCGATTCAGATACAGCTCCAATTTCATATCGCACCGAACAAAATGAAGCCGTATGAGTCAGAAGCTCCAGTAAAAATTTCAGAGGAATCGGAGATGTTTTCACCGAGAGATTGTTGAAACAACAAGTATTCACACTGGCAGAAATTTGCTGCGGTTAACAGCACTTCACAGAATTTTTGGCGCTTCTGCAGAACTCGGATGAGCAATCCCACCAAACAAATTGAGGAACGATAAGAGAGGAACCTTCGGTTAAAATTTCAGCTTGATCGGACAAAGTTTCACCGTCGGATCGTCAGAACATCCAAGATTGTTCTTTGTGAAAGATGACTGTGAAAATTTTGTTTTAACCTCACTCTCTCTTCTTTACTCTTGATTTAGTTCTATATTTTAAAAAATTAGATAGGCAGCAGCAACCCTTAAGAAAGGGTTCACTCTTGATTTAGTTCTATATTTTAAAAAATTAGTGAGGGCAGAGAGAGGCAGCAACAACCCTTAAGAAAGGGTTTCATCTGATGTCCTAATTTGGAGTTGGGTCATTTGGATTTTGGACCTCAATTAGAGAGAACCCAATCCAACAGTATCTACTTAAAGTTATCATATTTTACTTTAATTTAGATTAGAATTAGAATGAAAATATGTTTTAAAACAGTTTAATATGATAAACCTTCATATTAAACAAAATGATTGGCTAAATCTCTTGGCCTTTGTCGCATCAGGGTCAATGAAGAGTTCGAGTTACCTTTTAATTGGGACAAACTAAAGAGGTGTTTGACACTTATAGAAAAAGTGTACAACAAATGCATATGTATACTATACCACTTATTCCAGACAAAAAGAGCTTCCATAATTAAGGTAAAAAGACAATAAAAAAAGGGTATGTCTTTTGTGGATTACCTTTTCAATCTCATTTACTAAAATGCGACACATTCCATGTCCACGATACTGCATTCTAGTGCCAACAAGAGGCATTTCAGCTACCTTCTTCCCATGGACCCTAAAAAGTTGACATAAATGAAATATGACCATGACAAGACAGACAAAGCACAAAAAACAACTCAAATAGAACATGCACTTATGTAATCAAACAAAATAGTGAAAGACCTGTACTTACCTAATAGTTGCCACACTAACCAGTTCTTCATTTCTCTCAAGTAGCACAGTGTAGAAACCCTGGAAATTTATTCGGTTAAGCTCTGACCTGCCAAGTTCCAAATCTCATATGTCAAGTATAGACTAAGAGATGTAACACAATTTTTTAGAGGAAGATAGCATTATCATGGACAAAGTAAATAGATAGATGTAAACACATCTATTAGTAAATGTCATCGATGTATATAACACAAATGCAACAAGCAACATAAAACATAGTGACCATGTCTTGAAGGATAACAATTTCTGACCTTCTGCTGAATATAACATCTTCCACGATATCTCTGCAAGTCAAGGATTCCTTTAGGGGCTCAAAACATTCATGCATCAATGAAAGAGCAAGATTGAGTTTGGAGTAACTTTCTGCCAACAAGTCACTTTCAATGTCAGGGTTGATAAACTTCACTAACGTCCAAGTTAGATTGTTAGCCACTGGAACTGGCTCTCCTAATAATTTATGAAGGCCCTCATATATCTGCAAAAAAATAGACACCATGTTGTTCAGTAGAGCCAAACCAGTGTCCTAAAAAGACTCTCAATGAAAACACACAAACTAATGGTCATGGAGGCTCCCATTTTTCATCAAATCACAACAAACAAAAAGCTTGAAGGTAAACCACAAATAAGAAGCAAATTTTCACGAACATTATAGCTAATTTTTTATAAAATGGGGAGAAATAAAGAACTAGTTGGAGTGGATTTAATCTACCTTTTCACAGTCTTTTCCACAGAACCCGTTTCCATTATATCTTGATGTATCTGCAGCTCCATTTTTCAGGCACCTAACATGAACTACACAAGTTTGATAAAAGCTAAGACCACATTTACGTACGCAGACAAATACACTCCAAATATTTTCAGGCATGGATATAAAATGAAAGTAAAAATAAGGTGTAGCTGACATACATTTATGTTCACACTGTACGCAAGAAAGCAAGGGTTCAACCTCATCTCCATCAATTTTTCTTTGGCAACAAATCCCGCAACAACATGATGGACAAAACCAGTCACCTTCAGGGATATCCTATACAAAAGAAAATACAAACCGGAGTAAAAAACTATATACAATATCGAAGCACCAAATCGATGTCCTGTAATAAGTTAAAACAAGATAGCACTAAATATAGTATGATTCAGAAGGAAAATTGTTAAAGTACCTCCATACCAAGACACGTCTTATGGAAAGAGGATGGACATTTATCACATAAAATAAGTTCACCACCATAGTGACAAACTGAACAAATGAAGTCATTCTCAGTTAGAGTCAGATCACTTAATGATTTTCCACTAGCTTTCCTTGCATCCTTTTGACCTTGCATCATTTGTATCTGGCAATCCAAAAGTGACTTACCACCCTCCAAAAAGATACTAGCAGAGGGTCTGCTGGTACTACTGCCACTAGCATGTTTTTCAAATCCAGCAAAGCTGTATATTGTAAGGCAACAGTCACACTTGATTCCATCGCGATTTATTTTCCCCTCAGCCAAAGTTCTAATTATACGGTGCTTGCCTTTTATCTTATAATAAACCTTAGACCTTGGTAAGATGATGTTGCTGTCTATCAAATAAGACAGAATATTTAGAGGCTTCTGATATAAATGAGCAGGGTCAGACACCTTTTGCACCTGTAGAGGCAATCCGTTGCTTTGGCACTGAGGTGTGTTGGCCTTCAAATCCCTCTTGTTTTTCTTCTTTTGATTTGTAGTAGATTTAGTACTTTCTTGAATACAATATTTACATGCTGCATGGAGTGTTGGGAATCTCCTATTTTGTGGAGACACGTATATGATTCCCCTTTTCTTATTAAACGAAGGTGGATAGTCAAAAACCCATCCCTCTGCTAAAAGATGCTTCTTTGCCTTTAGTATCCATTTTTTTTTATCAGCCCGGCTCCTATTGGATATATACATGCAATAATACTGCATAACAGCCCCAGGACAATACTCAGGTGCATCTTCAACTTCATCTTCTCTGCTTTCTTCCAAATGACTATCACCACAGGGGCTAATTTCATTTTCAAAGTCCATGCTCCTCACCTGCAAAATTCTTACTAGAGTTTATTATCACCAAAACGCATCATTCATAAAAATAAATCACTCATGAAAAAGTGGCACTTTTATTCAGTAATTATTCTTACTCTAAATCTTGATCAAATCTCCCACTCTTGAGGATATATTCTCGTTTATTGTGGTGGATAAAGTTGAGTTGACAACAATTTTAAGGTGGCATTAGATTTAAGGTTACCTACTAAACCAATCTCAAATATATATAATAGAAAATAAATTATTTGTCCAAAGAACACAAGTGTCTTTATGTTTGGTTGTCATTAATCATCTAAAAAAACATTGTCAACTTTAAGAACTAAATTGTCAGTCACTACGCTACTAAAATTATCAGCGTTAAGAACTAAAATCGGCTGAATAAATACTAACAAATACTGTAAAATGGGGAAAAAATAAATTAATCCCCGTTGAATTCTCCAAGTATCTGCTGTAAAATTTTCTTAAACTTTGAGATAAAACCAAATCAATTATACCCCATAAATCCCAATAGCGAAAACAGATTATTACCTCCACTTTTGAATACACGTCAAGCTTTCTTGAAGTCTCTCGTTTTCGTTTTCTGCTCTCATTTTCATCAACCTCCATCGTTGCCATTAGAGCAAGAGTTCATTCACCAACACTTTTTCTTTTCCACCCCAACATTACAAAGACAAGAAGATGAAAGAGGGTTTTGACAAAAAAAAAATATAAGATAAACAGAAGATGCAAAATTTAAACGAACAGGGTTGAGAAAAATCGACAACCTTTGAAGAAAACCCAAAACGTTCATACTTGGCGCCCAAGTAATCTACCTATAAACACCACACACTCTTATTAATAAAATATATGTTTTGTTATTCATTCTTTCTAATAAAATTAAGATAAATTAAAGTTTATATATATATATATATATATATATATATATATATATATTTTGAAGTTATAAGCAGTAATAATAAAAATTAAAATAAAATAGCTCCTTACTAAAAGTTATTTTTAATTTATATCATTATATAAAGTATAATCTTTAGAATAATTAATATAAAATTAACAAATTTATTTATTTATTTATGATTTAACTATAGTATGTATTATATTTTCTCTATTAAATTACTTTTTACTTTAACCTTTATAAGCAATGGTTTTTTCTCTTGATACAATAATATTAAATAAATTTTAAGATTTTAGCAAGTGTTTCAATAAACATAGTATTTTTTTTAATGTGGATCAAATTTTAATTAAACAAATATAAAGTAATCGAACTCATATAAATATTAAGCACAACAAAGAAAAATATCAGTGAAAACAAATTTTGATCACTACATTCACCTTAATAAAAAAGGAGAATGACGTATTAATTTTTTCATATTATAGTTTTGTAACGAGTAAAAATTGATTTGTGATAAAAATGTAGTAGACTAATTCTATATCACTACAAATATATCAAAATTTTCTATTTATTTAAATTCTTAAATAAAAGTTAGAATATTTAATAATTAATTTGTTAGATAATTAAGAAAAAAAAATAAAAGATACTGGTTTAAAATATGATTATCAATAAGGTAAAATCTTAAGTAATTAACATGTTAAATATTAATTGAAAAGATATAAAAAGTAATAAAAGATTGCGGCAGAGTAATAAATATGATATAAATTATTAACTTTTATATGAATGTAATATTTTTTTAATTATTATATCATTCACGTCATTCGTAGGTTGATTAAAGATAGAAGAAACGTAAGTTGAACAAACAATTTGGATTGAAATTTTGTGATTACAAAAAGATAATTGATAAGAAATTTCAGTTTGAAATTTAGTGAATAAAAAGTATAATCTAGGTGCTATGGTTTTGATGTTTCTAAGGTGTTTTTCTGATACTGTATTATGGAATATACGAAGACACATACTTGGGACATATGAAAGAGCACATAAGAAAGTAATAAAACGTGTACCCGTTGAAGACCAGTTCTTTATTAGAAGACTATGGTTCGTCCTTCTATTCTGTATAATTCAACTGTAAACTTTGAATATTTTGATCCTTTTTCTCTGTGAATTGGGTGCGTAATAATTTTTCTCTTTCAAGTTGTGTAATTCTTGTGTATGTAATCGAGTGTCTCGTGTATAGGGTTCTGTGGTATGTATATATCTTTTCAAAATAAAATCTGCAGACTCTTTAAAATCTTCAGCTACCTTTTTTATTTAACTTTCTTTTTATATTTTTTAAGTTTTTGTGTAAAAAAAATCTTAAATTTTACTGATCTAATAATCTTTACAAATGACATGTTTTTGATAATTATAGTTTATTTTAAATAAAAAATAATAATATTTAAGCCGTATCATTTTATTTTTTATTTTAAGATGGACTAAGTAGTACTTAATTAGAAATAAGGAAACTTACGATTTCTTTTTATTAAATAATCGTTTAAATCAAACACAAAAATTAAATACTTTAATGTAATATTGAATAAAATAAAATCAATGTTTTGTTTTTCAATTTGGATTAGTGTACTAGAAAATTGTTAAACAATTTTTAAGAAAACAATTTTTATTTTATTTTATTGATTCAATATCTATCTTTTTACGAATATATATCGGATTTTACATTCAAATATAAATTTGTTGTAATACTAATATTGTTATTATTATCATTTACACCGTAAAATTTGGTAATGTTGGTGTTAATTTAGGAAAACTCTAACCACTTCTTTGGAAAAGCATTAATCAGACATTTCTTTGCCAGTATCACACATATTCACTTACATAATATTATTTTGTTAAATTGGTGTTACTCTTTCATGCATATTTGATTAGTGAGAATCACGGTCTTAATATTTTCTTAGATTTAATATTTTATAATAAATTTTCTTTATTTTTAGTTAAATATGTCAAATTATAGTGTAGGTGGTCATGTTATTAAGTGATTTATGATATACAATTATTGTAAAAACTCAATGGTGGTTATGTAAATGGTAAATTTGGTCCTCAAAAGTACAAGACATTGTCACTTGAATCTTTGAAAGTAACAAGATTAAGAAAGAGTTCTTGAAAGTAAAGTTATCATTCACTTGAAGAGTCACATGAGTTATTTATAATAATAACAAAGCTTTTTATTTTTTTTTTTCAAAGATGAATATGAGAAGGCTTTTACAGTTGAAAAGATGAAAGCATGGTTTTACCCTATTATGTATGTATATGTGCAACCTCATTCATTGTTGGCAATGCAATGGAAGCTATTGAGCTTGGAGTGAGTCACTGATGGGACCAGCTTTTGAACCCAATTCGGCGAGGTTGGAACCAACGGATTTTCCTCGACGCATTTGGGAAGATCGATGGTGGCGACATCTAAAGGAACCAACATGTGTGGTGGGTGAGCATAGACAATTCATCCTCCCAGGTGATCTTTTTCTGGTTAGGGTTTGAGATGATGATGTTGGTGACACAAGCATGTGTGAGTTCTTCTTTAGGGTTTCCACGTCCAACTCTGGAAGTTTACTGAGCATGATCTTTGGTGGCTTTTGGTCAACCTTTGGCTCCATATTTCTCCCTTCACAAATTTTTCCTATTAACAAATTCCACATTACATCAACAAACTTCAACTCCTATTTCCTTCAAATATAATGTGTGCAAGAAACTAATTTTTGAAAGAACATCGACATTAATGCAATTCATTTATTATTTAATGTTTATAGTTAATCTAAGTACATCTTTCTTCTTTAATCATTTAATATATTTTTATTTTTTAAGATAAAAAACTATGAGGAAATTTTAAAGAAGACTATACCTCATAAATTTTGATTGACTTTAATGATATCATTTTGACGGATTTGAAGTTAAAACAATTATAGATAAAACATTTCTAATTTTTAGTGTTTATTGGTAAATCTCGTTGTTTTCTAAACAAGATGGAACATGTAAATGTTTGAGCAGAATAATTTATTTTTATTAACATAGTCTTGCACCATTAGAAGATGTTTAATCATTTGATGGGTATAAACATAATCAGTTCATTATTTTACATATAATGAATTAGAACAAAGAAAAAACAAAATTAGAAAAGATTTTTTAATTGATACAAGTTTTGCTAATATTCCATAATGTTAATTAAAGAAAAGTTTAGTATTGATTTAAAGAAAGTTTGGAAAAGTAAAAGTCTCATAAAACAGCAAGATGAGGATAGAAAATATTAAAATATTTTGATATGACAAAGAATCACACAATAAATATATATATATATAACATTTCATGTTTAATCAACATAATCTAACTTATACAGGAAGAAACATGGTTGTTGTTATGGATGAAAATTCATGAATACAAGATAATTCCATAAAAAAATTATGAAGGTTAGGCATGTGTATGTATTGTGAATGAAAGTAAAAGCAAAAGAATACTAGAAAGAAAAGATTAAGAGACATTTACTTACCTGTGTTTGTGAGATATGGCATGCAAAAAGCAGATCAATTCCTCCCTTGAATGAACAATAACCAGCTTCTCAATGTTCTTTGAATTCTGAGCAGGAGTAAAAGAGAAGAAGGTGATATTTTCAATTGCTATGCTTCCCACAAAAGAAAGAATACTGAAAATTCCATTAAAAACAACCGTAAGTAAGCCTAAATCATTGGGAATGTTGTTGACTAACTTAATTTTGTTATCACAAATATGTGGTTTTTATCAAATCAACCATTTTTATTTCAAGTGTGGTTCTTTTTAACCAAATCAACAATCTGTAACCACAAGTTGTTACCCTTTTTTTCTACAAAAATGAGGCACAAAGAGAATCAGTTAAAAATAATATTCCTTTATTAGGGTGTCATTTGATCACCATTGCTAACTTTCTATAACTGTTTTACCAAAAATTAACCCCAAAATGTCTCCATATACTTGTTCACTGTTTTCCAACATTTTTATGGTTTTTAATTAATTTATTGTTGTGTTGTACTAAATAAAGTGTGAAAACTGGAAGTTGTTATAAAAGTGATTTGGCACTTGAGTTTGTGGGAGAGGACTACCTCCTAGTATTGTAAGAGTAAATAAACTGTGAAGTGTTTAATGTGCAAATTTTAGTTCTAATTAGGTTATTAAATATTCATTTTACATTAGTATAATAAATAAATAAAATTAGTGCTGAAAATTAGCTCCTTTTTAATAATATAAGGGGAAAGACATTTTTTTTTTTTTGGTTTTCTTTAAGTTTTTTATCATGACATTTTTTCACTTAATAATAAAAATATATTTTCATATCTTTTGTAAATATTGAGGGTAAGTTAATACTTGAAAACATTCGTCATAAAGTTCTAAAATATTAAAAGCATACAAGTTTCAGATATCAATTTTTATATCTATTGTGTTTTCTTTTTTCATTTTATATTTTATAAAAAATGAATTTAATTATGATGACTCATTTTCTAATTTTAAAAAGGGTTAGATAATTTTGTCCAAGGCATCCCTTGATAATATTCAGAAAGTATCGTTTTAAAATATTAAGATTCAGTTAAAGAATTAAATTTTCTTATATTTTTTCACACATTTCATCATACAAGCTGTAAGAAAAAACATTTTATCATATGTTTAAACGATATAATTATCATGCTTGAAAAATATAGTTATTGTACCTATCTCACCAACTCGGGTAAGAACAGTTATCTATCAACCATTCCATAAAACATAGTTTAAGCTTGTGTGATATTTATCAAGAATCAAATGGAATCAGAATTTAAAATCTAATGAAATGATTTTCATCAAAATAAAAAGTAGTCCACTTTATAATTTGAATTCAATTAACCTACACTTTTTTTTTTAATAATCAATGTGAATTTAAGGTTTTTACTAAAAGCTAAGAAATATACGTGGGAGTATCTCAAGGCAAAGTTTATATATATATATATATATATATATATTCATTATTAAACATTCTTGCAGGAAAAGATATATTTTTTTAATTCATTTAACATAGTTTTTATAACTAAAATAACTTTTTTTCAAAT
>Ga0209700_100478_pt1 | contig 75221 bp, 34 predicted proteins | sample SiratroredBW_FD_187528 | JGI IMG/M metagenome (GOLD analysis project Ga0209700, IMG submission 187528) | Root nodule microbial communities of legume samples collected from California, USA - Siratro red BW (SPAdes) (version 2) | ecosystem: Host-associated > Plants > Roots > Nodule | place: USA... | reverse complement strand
TGATCTAAGTCACATAGACTAAGATATCAGGTGGTGAGAAGCTGTGAGGGAGTTCATACACACCGGGACCACTGGTGAGACTCGGTATTGGATGTTTGAGCTTACTCTGGTCCTTTCTCTTAGATTCGAATGGCAGTCTAAGTCTTGGGTATTGGATTAGTCATTTCTCTTAGATTCGAATGGCAGTCTAAGTCTTGGGTATTGGATTAGTCCTTTCTCTTAGATTCGCTGGTAATCTAAGTCTTGGGTATTGGATTGATCATTTCTCTTAGAATTGTTGAATCTAAGTCTTGGGTATTGGATTGATCCTTTCTCTTAGAATTGCTGAATCTAAGTCTTGAGTATTGGATTAGATGTTAGTCTCTGGTAGGGGCATACTTAATTGGTTTTCAGGAAGACGATAGGTCAATGTGTGGCCTATATGTGTGATATGGTTTATGTGTGGCCGATATGTATTGATGTGGTCTATGTGAGACCTTTATGTATGACGTTTGACATGAGTACTTGAAATGAAAACGGAAAACTTGTATTGAAACTTGATATGCTAGACTTTAAAGAACTTTAAAGAAATTCTTATGATTGAGATTTTCTGTTCTATTTACATGTATTTAGTATTGAAACTTATATGTTAATCTTTTAAGAAATTCTTGTGAATAGCTAATATGGTTTGCTCTTTTTGCGTGTATTGATTATATTATAAAATTTTATTTTCATTAGCTTACCCTTGCTTTTCTTGTTGTTTTGTGAACTGCGATGATTGTACAATGTACATGAGCAGATATAAATGCAAATGCAGAGTATGTGGAAGAGTGTAAACTTTATTTTTGGAAATTTGATTCTTTTTGTTGGAATCACTGTATGTTAAACAATATACATTTTTGGGATGTTACATGTAACATATAATAAAATATAAGTTTTAATTCAAAAATTCACATTTAAAATTAAATATAAAAAAAATTTTGCAATTTTTGTGAGTCTAATTTACACCAACTTGAGGTCGAAATTTTCATTTTTTATTTTATTATATAAATATTCTTACAGTTAAAGATCCTTCTATACATTTTTTTTTCAACAAAATGGAAGTTTATTTCCTATCAAAGAGTTATTTTTTATCTTGAGTTCAACCTTCTCTATCAAGGAAAGCACACATAAACTTGTAGTGCAACATGTTAGTTAACTAGTATAGTTATATTATATTTAGCGTAGAGTATAAAATAATTAGTGTATTTGGAATATTTAAGACAATTTATAAACTACTTAATATATTATTTTATCTTAAATTATAACTTCAATTTTAAGTATATTATACATGACTTAATTATTAAGTCGATTTTTTCAAAAGGCAATACTATTAAATTAACATATGTGGTTGTGGTTTAAAATATAATGTATATGTAACACAGATCAAACGTCATTTGTAAGATTTTAACTTTTTGAAAATTAGTTCATCTAAAATTATTTTCAATGTAGCATACTTTCTATTAATTTAAGAAAAAGGTAATTAATTTCAACTACATGCTTCTTTCGAGACAACCATACAGCATGAAACATACAACACGCAGTTAAAAAACAACTATTCATTACGTTTTTTGGCAACAAACATTCAACTTAAATCTACAGCACATGAACAATGAAATGCAATGAAATTTTATACATTTTAGAACATCTCGAATCAGAAAGAAAAAAATAAACCATAGGAAAATCACACGATTAGTCTAGCTCCTTTCAACTGGTCTGTGGTAACCAATGATGAAAATTAACTAAAATTCTAAAGCCTGTATAAGTTCTTAGCACGATGACTTACAAACCAATCAATCATTGATCAAGACTAGTTCTAAAACGAACTGATAGACTCCCTAGTACTAGGCACATGCAAGGTATAGGAATCAAGCATTGATAAATGAAAATATCTTGAGCTTCGATAATAAAATATTTGATCCAAGATGGATAAAACAAGGTCAGATACAAGCCATAGGCTTCTGACAACACCAAAGAAAGTTGTCGTCGGTCCCCGCGAACATAGAAACAAGATAGCCAGACACTGCATTCGGGGAATACTAGAATACTAAGAAAGAACCGCAACACCAACATGGTCTAAGTAAGAAGCTTCTATTTAAATTACATAAGCAATATGAATGCTCATATTTCATTTATACTCAAAATCATTTTCAGTTAAATTTAAATATGCAAGAAAAAATAGAAAATAAATCCTAACAGTAACAAATCACAATTAATGATAGAATCTTCACCTTTATATATGAAAGAAATTTTAAAAGTAAATAAAATCAAATCTTAAAAAAATCAATCATAAATCCTAATGAAATCATCTGAAATCTTCATAAAATTTACAGATAACAACTAAAATCTTCGGCAGTAAAATCAACAATTCTAAACTTTATTTTGATTCTGAGTCGAGTCTTTTTTTACTTGAACTTGGTCATATAGTATGCTCTGATTCACATCACAAACATGGAGTATACATGGCTGTAGAGTTTTGTTGTGCAATGAAGATGATCAGTAGGCTGTTGCTTTGCCATTCTGGCGCTGTGACTGGTTCTGTGTCTGTTCCTGGGAATGGCTATTGTGCAGTTGAGCATGTCTAAGCTGGTTAGGGTGCTGCTGCTGGTGCTGTACCGGGTACATTTGTTGGCTAATAGCAAGCTGTTGAGCCATACGACTCGAGAGGAGGGACTCTCCGCCAAGTTCTGCAACCGTGCGTCTTAAACGCCGCACTTCGGCATCCAAGGTCTCATTCAAAGCTGCCAAAATAAGCACGCAGATGATGTTTTATTGCACAGCTAAAGTATTCATCTCCACCAACAAAAACAAGGCAGTACAGTGCATTTGAAGAAGGGAGAGGATGATGAAACGGATATGCATATTTCTGAGTTACAAATTCAAGACTCTACAAATATATCGCCAATGACTTGGTCTTGGAGATAAAAGTTTACAGCATAATTGCATTAATCATGAAAGATCTAGTAAAGAAGTCACGGCTGATAAAGGCATTAGGCATGAAGACAAGACAACAGAATTTCTGGTAATAATCATGGTTAGTGCAGTTTCTGACTATTAGTATTAAGTATCAAAGCATCAAATATAAAGAAAAAGAACATTTGAACCTTGACTATCTGAGTTCCCTTTCCTTCCAAGACACGTTTTCTCTCTCTCTTCTTTCTATTTTGCATTAATGGAGTTTTAGTGAACCAATATGTGGGCAAAATGACCCTGATATTTTTAAATATGCAGTTTTAAAAGAGGCCGTGAAACAAACGAGAAGTTTAGAAAAATCGTGGTACTAGTGCAAAATGTACTTTGCAGGCATTTGTCAAAATGAAATTAAATTACAGCAAGACAGGTAATTTCAAAGGTGAGCTGTGGAGATACCCTGAATATAATTGGATAGTAAATCAGTCGAGTTTTAGTTAATTAACACCAACCATTTACATGTTGAGAACCAGCACAAATTTGAATAACTTGTCTATAAACATTCAAAAATTGTCATGTAGTAAACCTTGTTAGCACATAAAATCCGTGTACTAAATGAAATGCAGACATCATTGAACCTAATCATATATACAAGTGATTTGTGTACAAAAACAACAAAGTTCCACATTACAGGATCGAATAAGCTAAAGCAGATTTCAGCTAATACATTAAGTAGAAGAAAAATGTAAATCCATACCATCTTTCAGTTGGGACTGCTGCTCCAAGGCTTGAATCCTCAATTTGTACTCATTATTCTCACTTTTAAGCTCTGAATTATCCATCTGCAGACAAGCACAACAAAAGAAAAGGGGAGAAAAAGAATAAAGGAACGATGAAGGAAACATTTTATTCATCACAGTAAACTATAGATGACAAATTGAAGAAAATGGAATATCGGCTCAACTCAGAAGGCACGCACCTGTAATTTGGTAAATTGAGTAGACAACGTGGTTGTCTCTGTCTGAAGTGTTTGGACTTTCAGCTCCAGTTCAGAAATGTATCGCATCTTCCGCTCTTTTGAGCGAGCAGCAGACAGCCGATTTGCCAAAATCCTAGACAAATATTTTACAGCCTTAGTATTTTTACACCAAAAGAGAAAAGAACATAAAAAGAAAAACAGTGAAAGAGAAGACTATTATTACCTTTTTGCACGTTTAGGATCAGCCATGGCAATTTCAGCAAGTTTATCATTCTCCTTTATTTTCTTAAGCTCCTCTGAGCTAAATTCACCATTTCCAAACTCCATGCTTGTTTCAGATGTCTTGCCATCTACTGAATTGCTAGGAGAGTGTTGACCACCTCGGTTTTGCAGAGGAGGAAGCTTAGGTGATTCATCTCCAATGTGAAAATTTCCAATGGAGCTGTCCAATGAGAAACTTCTCCGGTGTCGGGAACCAGGTGCAATGTCTCCATTAGAGCTCCTCTTCACTCCTTCCCTTCTCTCCTCTGAACAGCTTGAACTAGCCCCTTGAGCACAGATTGTTTTCCCATTTGCATGACTCTCAACTTCGTTGTCACTGCTTTCAACAGTCTTGGAACCACTGGTTCTGCTATCCAAATCCTTATCTTCCATGCCAGAAAAATTCAGACCATCAATGTTGTCCAAATTCATGTATGCACTGAACAAATCATCCAGTGTATCATCCTCCTTCCTCCCAACCATAGGCTCCCCACCAAAACCATCAGCACGGTCCATATCCCTAAATGGTTCCTTCAACACTAACTGAATCGGTTTCTCATGACCCGAGTTCCCTCCCCTAGAAGCCGAACCATCGCGATCACTCCAAGACCTGGAGGGAACCAACTGAGGGGCAGACTGAATAAAATCAGAGATTCCCAAAGGGGAATCACTACTGGATCGCCTGTGTCCTTTCCGAGGTGGAAGAGAATGGCCAAGCTGAAGTGCAGGACCACGATTAGGCAAAGGGGCTTGTGGGTTAACCAAGCTTTCCTCAGCAGACACATCTGTTGAAATTGGGTCAGAAAGGGAGGGCTCTCTGTAAGGAGAAGGACTCAATGGGGGCAAGGAATCCAGAGAGAAAAAAGAGGGCTGAGACAAAGACCTTGAATGGGATGAAGCAGAACTCAAATTGGGGGAACCCAAACGCTGAGAAACCGAATTGGAATGGGCTTGGGAGGCATAAAACTGAGGATAGGGTGAAGAAGGTGAAATATTTGTGTTAGGGTGTGAGGGTGGTATACCATAGGGTTTCTGATTCTCAGCAACACCCATTTGACTAATAGCCACAGCATTATTCAATCGATTTGGGGGTCTGAGATTTGCTCCTGATGATGAACCAAATCCACAACCATTTCGTTTCATATTACTCTGATCAACACCTTCCATTGACTCAACAACCACCAACCCTTCTACTAAAAATAATCACAACCTTCAACAATACTCACCGATCAACACATACAAAAACGACCCAAGCTCCAAAATCCTCACACACAGTTCAGCAAGGCTAGTCTACTGAAAATTTTGGTAATAATTGAAGAAAGTTCTAACTATCACAGTACTTTGTGTACCTGGTCATACCCAGAGGAGATTAGAAAGTGCAAACCCTATCTTGTAACCAGCATGGTGACAGGGACAAGAGTAAATCATATCACAAGCAGAGAGTGTGTCTTGGGTCACAGAAGCAGGAAAATTCCACAGTGGTGCGGAAGAGGTTTCCAGAGAAAGAACATGAGAAGCTGAAGTGTCGGAAAACGAAGATGACGATGTGGTTGTGTTGTGTTGTGTGTTAGAAGGTAAAATTGTGAATGTCTCTTTTTTTTCTACTCCGGTCGTGAAATAAATGGCATGCTCGTGTCAACTTCGCTGTAACGCGGATATTGTTTCTTTTCCCTTCATTTCCGGATTCCGTTTTTTTATTTCAAATTACAAATTTTTTACCTCTATATTTTAATTAAAATGTTTTTATCATATTTTTTAATTGTTTTAAAATTATTAAAAGTAAATTTTTAAGCTTAATTTAATTTTATAAAATCTCTTTGTTTTGTATTTATTTATAAAATATTAAAAAAATATTTTCTTTAACCCATATGAAATTTTTGAAACAATTTTTCAAGACTTTTGTGTATATACAAGAATGTCATATAATTGTTTAATAACCGATGATTACACCTAATAATTTTGTTAGAAAAGAATGTAATATATATTAAAAATTATCATTAAGCCTAATTCAATTTTATAAAATAATTTTTTAAAATAAAGTTTATATTATTTATAAATTATTGAAAATTTTTTTTTCTAATTTATCTGAAATTAAACAAAAATTAAAAAAAAACTATATATATTTAATTAAAACTAATTTTAAAAAAATAAGAAAAAGTATATAAGTATATATTGGAAAGAGGACAAGATTGTAGTTTAGTTTTTATTTGAATTTATTAATAGGTGATGTGGTGTATAGAAGTATAGACTATTATTTATTTGTTATCTAATTGATTCGAAATCTATACATAATAGGAAAATCCCCATTAGTCAATATGCTTTAACAACTTTACATCTTGGTTTGATGTAGACACAACATACGCGTTTCCACACGTCACATTTCTTCAATGTTTGAATGAACGTTTCTAATTTTCCTTTACACATTTTGGTATTTATTTGAGCTGTACCACTTCAAAATCAAATTTACAGATAAAAAAATTAATTATATTAATAATATTAAAAACAATCTTATCTGTGTTTTTATTTTATGGTCAAAACTAACGGTCAAGTGAAGATGTATTGAATCGATGAGACGTATAATATTGACTGAATATGATATACAAATAAAAATACTGAAAACTAGAAAATTACTTGTGATTATTATTTTTCTAGAATTCATTTCCGCAAATAACTCCGTTTATTTGGTTTCTTTATCTAATTTTCCACAAATATATATTTTAGGTCCCATATTTGTCTCATGCATCTAGTATTTAAGTTTTTTTCTGTCATTGTTTATATTTTAAACTAAATGGCAAATTAAGTGTCTGTTAACTTTTAATGAGTTTAAATTACATTTTTTATTACATGTAAGACTCTTAAATTGAGAGTGTACTTTTTCTTCTCATCCAAAATTGAATTACTCAAAAATCTATTAAATCAAATTCGGATATTAGATTTCTAATTTCAGTTTTTTTTTTTAACTCACTTATATAAATAAGAAAAAAAATGAAAAATGTGAGGGATTTATTAATTTTTCCTGCTTCAATTTTTCTTGTACTTTACAAATTTATCTCTTAGAAAATAAACACACTAAGTAACTCCTAAATCACTTTTAAATGACTTTACTCTATGGATTTTTGTATGAGGATTTTGTTTCTATGGATTTGAGGCTTAAATCCTTTATTATAAGGAATGTAGGTAATGGAATTGGGAGAGGTAACAAAGAAGGAAGAATGAAGAATGTAGAAGTTAGGAGACAAGAGGAAATACTGATAATTATAAGAAAAAGTATCATCATCGTACTTGATCAATTCTTAGAATTTCACTAAATAGAAAAAAAATGCAATCCCTCTATAATTTCAAAAGAGAACAAAATAATTAAAAAAAAAACTTTAAAAGAAATCCTTTAGTTTTTCTCTGGATCATTAAAACAATTAAAAAATTGATTTTATAGTCATCTCTCAAAACACCATCAGCGCTCCTAATCATAACAAAATATTTAAAAAATCAAAAATTACAATAAATAGAAATGAAATACCAGTTTATAACTGTGATCATTAATAACTGAGATTTTGTAGTGAAGTTGACTAAAAATATTTTAGAAGAAGAAAAGTACACTTTGAAAGGATAAAGATGAAATATAGTATCATTCAAAAAATAATATAGAAATTGATTGCACGTATATTTGAATTACAATTTTAATAATATTTTTATAAATCATTCAAAAAAGGAAAAACTTAATGCAACTCTTGATTGATTTAGTTGGGCACTTGCATGAATTTAATCATAAGATTTTAGTTCAGACTAAAGAGTTGGTTGAGTTAGCCATTTCAATGGTCCAATACATGGTGTTGAAATTAAAATAAAGCTGTATTAGGTAATGTGTCTTAAACATATCATGTCAAAAGTTGTTGAAATGTTTTCCTGTCATACGGAATGAAGCTTCAGGTTATGGCTACACTTGTGGATTATTTTCCTATCAGAAAAAACATCTATAATTTTCCACTTTCTATTTTAATAGTTATTATTGATGGAACCTCCTCTCTTAATCATCGTTGCAGATGTTGAGCTTCTCTTAGTATGCTTTTTTGGCTACTCTATTTGTGCTCTAGGTTTATGTCTTTATTATACTTATTCTCCAAAACTCTAAACACAACGAAAGGGGAAATAAGATTACTGAGTTTTCATACGAAAAATACTTAAAAGGTGAAAATTTTGGTTTAATCATATGTGGTTATCAAAACAAAATAAGAGTGGGATGAATTTTTAAAAATTTCATATGTAACTATATGAAATATTAATTGGTATTAATGTATTATATCTCCCACCCGCCAATTTAATTAACAATTGTCATGTAAAATCTACTTAACTGAATAAAGGCATATTGACATTAATTAAATAAAGTGAAACATATCCATATCTATATGGAGTATTTTCCTAAACACAAGTAGATTAATGGTAATTGTCAACTAGGATATATGAAATGAAGTATACAAAGGACTCGTAACAATTTAGGACCTTAGCCCAACTTTTAAGAGTCTATTTAGAATCCTATAAATAAGAAGATGATTTCAAGGTATAAGTTACTATTATCCTAATTACCTCATGATACTCGAACCATTAATAATTTGAGTATCGGAATATTTGTAGAAACCCCTCTCAGAATTGAAGATTGAACTAAGGACTGAAGGAAGTCAGGCTAAACTCATAAGCAATGGGATCCAGCTGAAAACTTTTTGATCAATCTAAACTAACAATTCAATAAGTGAAAGAAGTCACTGTTAAACTCAAAACTAGGCTAATCAGTGTTACAGTAACAATTTCAATTTCAAGTATAGTGAAGTAGCATGACATTTGAAGTATTGTTCATTTTGAAGTTCGAAATTTCAATATAAGATTATCAAGCGTGACGAAACAACCTCTTAATTGAGAATTCGAATGTTTCAACTTTAAGATTTAAGATAACATCGTTAAAATCAATCAGTATATCTGATATATTATCTTTTTTATCAAGACGTCTTTGAAAATTTTAAATATATATATATATATATATTTAAATTGACTTTTTTTTTTATTTTTAAGCAATAGAACTATTGAAACTATCGGAACCGTTGGTATTAAGTTCGCAAAGATAAGAAAACGGTGGTAATTTTTTTTTTTTCTATTTTATGAAAACTGCACACTTTTTTACAAGTTTAGTTAAGTTTAGTTTTGTTGGTGATCGGAACCTTCTCTATTTGCAGATTAATACGGGATATTTATATATTTACTGCTGGTGTTTAATTTTTCTTATCATAACTTTTGATAATAAATAAAGTTGCTCCACCCATTGATTGCACACGTGGTTTTCCAAAGGTTGGCGAAGCCTTTTATGTGGTGAGTCATAATCTAAATTATACATGTGTGATGCGATGCGTATTCATCTATAAAAAGCTACATTTATAAGTGTTGCACTTTTAATAGGTAACTAAAAGCTAGGTAAGTAAGTAGAGAAACTTAATTCATATGTAGCCACATGTCGCAGAGTTTTAATTGGAAAATTTTATTTCTCTTCTTCTTTTCCTTTCCTTTACGTTATTCTTTCATGATTAAGATTCACTATTTGTATTTTTTAAAAATATATATTTTTATTTTATCTCGCTTAACATGACTCTTTATTAATTCAATACCATCAAATAATGAAAAATATATTTTTTCACTCTCAAACCTTTTAAGCAAGTAGTTTCTTCTTCATCCTAAAATTTTTTGTTCTCAACTCCATGAAGCAAGTGTTTTTTTACTTCGTAAATTATCATTAATTATATTTTTTTTTTGGTAGGAGTTTTTTATTGTTAGTGGGAATTTGTCAAAATTGATTTTAGATGATTTGTAAGGACCATGTGTATTTGATTTGTGTAATTTGTGATCACTTGTAAGAAAAGTTTGAAAAGAGAGAAGTGTGAGATGAGAAGATATTTGTGGCGATGTTTGGTAAATTATTAATTTATTTTTATATTCAATATTTTATTTTTAAAGTAATTTTATTTATAGAAATTTTCTTTGATTTTTTTATGAATTTTATTAAAAATTAAAAAATAATATTTGTAAAAAATGATTTATTTTTATTTCTTTAACTATTTTTTATAACCAATAAAAATTTATATTTTAAAATATAGACAAAAGGCAATTTTTATTTTACATTAAAAATAACGTGTTAATCTTCGTTAATTTAATAATATATATATATTTGTATTCATATTCATTACCTTTTCATTAAATTAGATCACATTACTTTTCCTTCACTTTTTCTTTAAATCATTATAAATTAACCATTCATTTTCTACACTCCTAAAACCTCATTGTCACGTGGAATGGAAAAATTGATACAAATTTAAAATTATTTTATTCAACTAAAACTTAAGTTGAACAAGAGGGTTTACGACTATTTAACACATAAAAGGAACAACTCTAATACATAATTATGTGTATAGATGTTGAAATGACCTCAATAAAAAATAAATTAAGAGACAAAAATAGAATGTGTTTTCAACAACTAATGGTATTAACTTTCCTTTTAAAATATTTGGTCAAGAATTTTATAACAGAGCTTCTAAAAAATGTTTGTAGAAGTTGAACTTCCCTTTTTATTTGTAGAGCGTTTTGTTCTTATGAAATATTCAAATGCTTTGTAACCAAGATTTAAGGTTCAAGCATGTTATATCATATAATAATATAACATTATGGAATGTAAAGAAAATATAATCAACAAGTCTTTTTCTCAATATTATAACAAGTTTGTTTCGCTACTAATATACCTCTAATTGAGTTACATGTATTTGATAGCCCTCTTCATCAATAATGATTGGAAGTCGAACAAAAGGATTTTGATTTTGCCAAAAGACATTTTGTTGAATTGTGCTTGAATGAATGAAAGTTGAATTTTGTTTTGATATATTCATATGTTGTTATATTTTGAACTCAATTAATAACAATGTGTCAAAATATACTGAAATCATATTTTAAGAATTTATGCTGTAGTTAAATATATTAGATCATTTTCTTATAAGTTTGTGAAAACATTGAATATAATAGTAATATTTGCTTAGATGTTAAACATTATTAAATTTCACCTATTTAATGTTGAGTACTGCTTTCAAACATTAAAAAAACATAAAATAAGCATGAATTTCATGATAAACAAAAATGTGTTAATGAGACAAGAAATACGACTGATGCGATTTCCTATGAAGAATGAGAATATATTAAGTTTATTTTACATTTCTTGAACTTTTTTTTATGAAGCTACTGTGTTCATCTATGACCTCTTATGTTACTATTAATGTCACAGGCGGTAAAAAATTTTAATAGATTCAAGTATTCCATCAAGTCTAATAATACAAAAGGTTACACTTTTAAGATGATTGGCAAATGAAAAAAATATATATGAGAAATAATAAGTAAATCCTAAGAAGTTGAATACGATATGGATAATTATCCACATTACTGTAATATTTTTTTTTGCAATCAACATGGTTAATCCCTTCAGAAATAACTTAATATAAATGGAGACTTGAATATAGTAGAATAGTATAAATTAATGACATGTCAACTAAATAAAATTTAAAATATGAATTGAAATAAAAATATGACTTAATTAATTATATTTTTAACAGGTCAAACCAATTAAAAGTTGGAATAGTTCTGATAAGTTAGGGTTTTTTTTTTTTCCGTTCCTAATTGTCACACTTTCTTTGAAAAAACGACATTTTCAATATAAAAACTACATTCCAAAATTATTTAAAAAAAAAAACATTAAGGTTTTTATAAGAATGATTACTTTCAATGCCTAATTTTTTTTTCAATTGATTGTAATGTTAAACCTCAATTTCAATTGATTGAATAATACAAATTAAAAAAAATGTGAATTTATATAGACTAATCTTGTGATACAAGATTGTTGATTTATTGATTTAGAAATTGTGTAGATTCACAGTTTAGAGAGTTATATGACAAATGAAAACTTTTTAATTCATTCAATACACAAAGTATTTAGAAAGTAGAAAGTAGAAAGGATTTGACAAATATTAAGATTTCTTCATAAATTAATGAAACACATGTATATTTTTTATACATGTTGTAATTTTGTTTAGTATTGTAAATGTAGAACATGAAAAAGATTATATTTTAAACTATTTTTGAATGTGATATGTATATATTATTTTTATTAATTATGTGCATATTATATATTATAATTGTTTAGAAGATAAATTTTAGGAATGTTACAGGTATTTAGTCAAAATTCTATAATTAACATTAATTACATAATTATTATTTTAAACTAAATTATATTTATATAAGTATTAAGTTTTAGTTGCAAATAAAATATATTTCATAAATGCTATAATTAATATAATATTAATTAATATTATGAAACATTAATATTAAATTATATAATTTATAATATTTTATAAAAAGTTATAGATGTTTAAAATTTTACAACGTTATATATTAGTTGATATTATGTTACGTTTAAAATAAAACATTAATTAATGTGATAGATATCATATCAATATATTATAATTATAAACTTCTTTGATTTATTAATTACAAATAGAAAATCACTTTATTTTAAAAATCTTGCAACTGGTCAAATAAACTACTTCTCTTTTATTTTCCATTTGACACATCTATGCGATTAAAAATATATTTTCTACTTATTTTTAAAACCAATTTTAATGTTTTTTAGATATTCGAAATATTTCCTATTTAATCAATTTGTTTCTTTATAAACAAAGTTTATTAAGTTAAAATTCACTAAAACACCATCACCTTATATACATAATTGCAGCCGTGTAATAATTTTATTTCATTTTTTGTTCAACATAAACCTGATCTCTTAATTTTGTTTACATATTCATCCTAACATCCACAAAAATATATGTATTATATTTAATATATATATTAACAAAAGGGTTTCTTACAATTTTTATTCAATTATATAATTACTTGATTTATTCATATTATTGATTTCATTGAAATCCTTACATAACACAAGAGCATCGCGAATTCTTCTTGCATCGCGAATTCTTGTTCATCGTTTTTATTTTTTTAGTCGCATTATTTTTTCATCTTTTCATATTCGGTACAATTTAAAGTCTGAAAAATTATATTTCGAATTAAAAGTTTTAGAATAAAAATAATTAATTTTTAAATTATAAAATCTGAAATAAAAATATTATATTACAAATCGTGTTATTTTAAATAAATAAAAATTTAAAATTTACAAAAATAAAATAAGGTATAGAGACGAAGGAAGAGTTGACCGAAGAACACATTGTTTCTGATCCACACAGCTTCCCTTCCAACCCAAATAAAATGAGGGTGTTTCTTTTTGCACCCATAACTTTCATCTATATCCTCATAAAATTCACAATGCCTGTATTATCCTTCTATTATATGACAATGGAGTAGGCATATATACCCTAGACTATAAATTAAAAATGATCTCACAGACCGCATAATTTAAAATGCATTCTTTTAAATTTAATTTGAAAAATTTAGAATACATTTTAAAATACACTTCTAAATCTAAATATAACTTTTAGATTACATAATTTCAAAGTTAAAGCTTTCTAAATGGTAATTTTATAATTTATCATCTGACCCATCCTAGGTCTAATGGAATGTTATTAATATAAAAGAAATATTAAAAATGATTTATGTATTCATGAAAATAATGACCTAATAACCTAATATTATATATTTATTTTTATTGAGTTTAACAATGAGAAATAATATTTTGTTAAAATTATATAATCGAAGAAGTTAGGATAAGTAACATTTAAATCATAATTCAAATTCTTGAAAAAGAAGTTTTATTTAAGGATTTACAAAGGAAAAAGAGTAAATTTAGTAATTTGGTATGCCAAAAAAATAATGTGAAACAAAGGGCTCCAAGGTTCATGAAGTTAGGACCCAATTTAGGAGATATTGGGCCGGAAGATCATTAACCGGCCCAAAAATTATCCCAGAGCTTGCAAAATTGCAAATCATCACAGCCATCCATTAGGTTTCCGTCTCAGCGTGCCCCGTCCCGTCCTATAAAGCGAAGCTGCTTCCCCTTCTTTCTGTAAAACCCTAGTTTTCATTCGCGGATCCATTTTTGCTCCAAATTCCTCTGTTTTATTTTTCTCTCTCAGTCTTCTTTGTTCCGTCTGTGCCTCTGCTCTAAGTCGCCAATTGATGAATCTTTCGAAATGTTGAGTTCTCAAACTTTGATTTGAGTGCGATGAATACTTTTCATTGAATAGGAAGATCTGATGCCGCATTCATACATTTTCAATTTTTCTTGCCATTTGTTTTTAATATATTATACTATCGTAGATATAAAATATATCACTTCTGCAAGCTTCTTCTATTTTTTAATCTCTGTTTGAAATGTTTTAAATCATTGCTTTTCCATCTTCACAATATGCGAAGTTTGTATCTGATTAATCGGTGCAGTGGTCAATGATGCAGATATTATATGTAGCTGAAATGCGAATTTTCGCATTTTTTGTGGAAAATTTTGAACTAGGACGGTCTGAGGCTACTGAATCTGATTTAAAATACTGTTTTCTTTCTGTTATTGATTTTTTTGTTCCTGATGTTTGTCATTCTTAATATTTGTTATTGGTTATGTCAACGGTGATCTGTTTGAACTCAGCATACCTGTGGATGATGAGATATATGAATTTTACAGTTATCCCTGGCTGATATAGCAGGTGATGAAAATTTGTAATCTGACACAGTGTTTGCTTCAATACAAGTAATTGACGTATTTGTTCCCGGTTGCAATTTTTGGTGTTGGTCTTTGTTTTTTATAATTGGTACCTAAAATAAGCTTATGAATGCTTATTTTGAATAGAATATATGTTTTTGTCTTTGTCTTAGACAGTCGAAATGATGGGTATGAAGTTAGTATTGAAAAAAAAATCCAAATAGATGTATGAAGTTTAGGGTTTAACAAATAAATTATTTCTTTCATATTCATGTATATATAAATCAATGCACTTACCACAGTAGATTGAAATATATTTCATTAAATTATAATTTTTATAAATGTTAAAAGTTAAGTTAATTGCAATATTTTTGTGGAAAACTAATAATATAAAATATATGCTACCAGCTATAATATTATCTTTTAGCGAAAGTTGGCCTAGAAGATGAAGAATATAGTTATTCATAAAATGAGAGTCCTCCAGAAAGAAGTGAAGGCGAGAAATAAATGCTATCTATTATGCTATATTAACAAATTTATAACATTTGACTACACAATCCACGTATTATCCCTCTCAGAAAAATTATGATAACAACTGATGAAAATTCATTACAGAAAAAATAAGAAATTATAACAAAAAATAATGAAAAATGCTCGAGAAAGTACATAAGTAAAATGTGTTGAATAAAAAAATGAGTTAAAAAGGTAAAAAAGACGAGTTTTATTGTAAATTATTCTTCACTTAAGATATCCTTGTTTTGGTCCTATTTCATCCTATATAAAATTTTTTTGATTTTTGTTTGAATGAATGTTATGGATTTTAAAATCTTTTCAAGTTTACGTAATATTTGGCTAGATGGGTGCTTTAAGTATGTAAATATGAATTTAAATATGTGAGAGTAAATATAAATATTTATTTTATTGTGTATATTTAGATTTAATATCATTTAATTAATTTTAATATAATTAATGGTGTTTTCTGCTACACTTTATAAATATTTATATAAAAAGTAAAATATATTGTTTCCTCTAATTAAGATTTTAAGATTCACAATTTGTGAACTCTTTAGTAATTTTAATCATAATATCAATTGTAATTACCTTAAAACAATAGTGCCTCATTTTTAATTTACTATTCTTTCAAATAGATAGGATTGTAATTTACTTTGTCTACATATATTAACATAATTATTTCTTTATCAGGAAAATTGTATCTTAACATGTACATTTAGATTTAACGCTATTTAATTAATTTTAATATAATTAATGCTGTTTTCTGCTACACTTTAAAAATATAATTTATATATAAAGTAAAATCTATTATCCCTCTAATTAAGATTTTAATATTTACAATTTGTGAACTCTTCATAATTTTAATCATTGTAATTTCCTATTATTTGAAACAATAGTGCCTTCTTTTTTAATTTACTATTCTTTCCAATAGATAGGATCATAATTTACATTATCATAGTTTCCTTTGACTACATATATTAACATAATTATTTATTCATTAGGAAAAAAAATTACATTCATACACTAAATTATATATTTTTTTAGGTAGGAAAGAAATGACAACTACAAACCCATATAAAACCAGCGGAATCTAATAAATGTGAGTAAAGTTAATGAGTTATCATTTTATATATATATATTAGAGAGATAGACTCTTGAGTCTTGTGCAAATATATATAAAGATAATACTTAGTTCAAAATAAGAGAAAACAAATTAAATAAACATAAGCCCTTGAAGAATTTGATGAAAATGAAATATGAATCTTTATCAAATTAATATTAGGAATAAATTAACAATAACAACATCTTTCATCTAATATATTATATTCTATCTATTTAAATCTTTAAGTATTAACTCATTCTCTCACAAGTATTTCAATAAGTACAACATCATCATCATGTAACTCAAGTCAACACAAAAAAATTTAAATTTAGTCCAAATCCACATATAAAAAATAAAAATAAAAAAAAACACAAGGTAGAATTTAAGTACATAAAGAAGGAATAGCTTTACCATGAAAATTAACATAAGTTTATGAAATAATTTGAAAAAGTGAGGCTTAGAGGTATCTCGTAGAAAAACAAGAATATACACTAATACATATATTTCATGTCCCTTGTCTTCTCACACTTTTCTAGCTTTTTTCACCTTTATTTCACTATTTTCTTGTATAAAAAGTTTAACTCATGTCATTTATTTACAAAAAGTGCAAGGAAGATTGTAAGGAGTACTTGTAGTCTCAATTGTTTCATTTATGTCATGACGTGAAAAATATAAATATATAAATACCGTCACAATAATAAATAATAAAACTTTTATTTAAGATTGTCTAACCATTAAATATTATAAAATATTTACTTTATCTTATATCTACTTATACACATTTTACTCTTATCATATTAGTCTTTTTTTCTTTACGTTTTCTTAACATAAAAGTCTAACCTAGAAAATATTTTTATTTTTTTTAACATCACACTAGCAATATAAATCCTCTATCCATAAAAAAATCAAAAAAGAATAAGTGATATATAAAGAAAAAGAAAAATTTACTCACTTAATCAAAATAAGAATCCAATAAGTATAGAAAAAAAAAAGTGAGACGTGTCTAAGATTTAGATGAATAAAACATTTCAAAAACTAAAAATGTATTTAACTTTTAATTTCAATTATCTTTTCTCTATTTAACTTAATGCTTATTCTTACATATATGTTTTTCATTAGACCTACTTATTTGTAATGTAAAAAATAAAAATTTAGCTAAACAAAAAATTACATATTGCAATACAAGACGTTAATCTGTAGTTGAATAAAAATAATTACATCTCTCCTGTTTTAAGCACAAAAGAAACTCTTTTACCATTTAAATACAATAAATATGCATAAAAAATATTGGTAATGGGCCGTTAGTCTTTTGGCTATAAGAGCATCCACTAGTCAAAATGAAGTGATTCTTCCTGCACTTCCATGACGACTTCCTGCACTCTCATACTAATTACCTTCATACTAATTATGATTTTATTAAATTACCTTTTTAAAATTCATTAAAAGTCAAGATTACCCTTCTTCCTTCTTCACTCTCAATCGCACATCTCATCTCAGATCTTCATCACCAGCGAGTGTGCACCTCCATACCAGCGTTCCTATCTCTGCCTTCTTCCACGTCTACCAGTTGCTGCACTTCTGCCTTGTTTCACGTTCACCATTTGCTGCACTTCCACCATGGCTTCTCCTCTATGTGCGAAGAACAAGCACACGCACCAAACACCACCAAATCCACCCCACATTGTCAATTATATCATCAATTGAAGTAAAAGTAAGGTGTATTGTATGTTTAACTTCAATTTGGAGTGAAAGATTTAGGATTTGGTGGCGGAGGACGCCGGTGGTGCAGGTTTATCGTCGGAGAAGAAGTTACGGGTTGGGTAACCCGCAATGTATTTGAACTTACGAATGCATTGCGGGTTACCCAACCCACAACATATTTTTATTTTGTTGGTCTTGTATGTACTATCCATCAATAGGACAATGTTAAATGCATTCGACAACTTAACTTAATCAGAATGTGTCCAAAAGATATCACTCACAACTTCTGAATCCAATTTAGTTCTTGATCCTCTAATTGACCTCTTGTATGTGTATCTTGCATTATACAATTGTTTGATTGTTGTCACATTGTCTTTATTATTCTCTTTCAAAATTAGCAATATGTTGGACGACTTCACAAGACTTTTTGTCATGTCAACAACCAAGGCATGCTCATCAGGTTTTAATCTCCCATTATAAGAGTGTCCAACTAATGTCTCAGCAAGATCATGATTATGTAAGCCACATATGACTTTCAACACCCAACCTTCTCCATTTGAAATAGGTTTACCCCGCAATCTAAAAGGACAATCACACTTTCTTGTCCCTGTAACGGTAACCTCCGAATCATTTTTGTATTTTCTATATCTTTCACTCCTTTCACAGCCCAATAATACAAATGTCTTCCTTCCTTGTTGACCCGTTGCTTTATCAGATCTCAGTATGACAATAACAAGTCCAAAAGAAAAAGCAACCTTCCGAACCCATTCAAGTAAATGATCTATAGTAACAAATACCTAAATATAAAATTCATCAAAATTTAGTAATAATCACAAAAGCAATTTAATAACAAAATTTAGTATAACCAAATTCATTTACCTCATTTGTTGAAAAATGAAAACTACACTCATGTTCGTTAAGCATGACAATACTTTCATGTGATTGTTCCATTTCTGATACTTTATCTACTTCTTCAGAAAATTTACTATAGAAGTCTCCTTCCATTGTACACTACATAATTTATTCAAAACAATTACATAACCAAGTACAAAACACATTGCAGCTTGTACAACCCGCAATTAAAAAAATTCAAAAACACATTGCGGCTTGTACAACCTGCAAGCTAAAATTTTTTCCAAAAAACATAGCGGGTTGTACAACCCGCAATAAAAAAAATACAAAAGGCTTGTTGGTTGTACAACCCGCAATGTGATTTCGAAATTTTTTTTAATTGCGGGTTGTACAACCCGCAATGTGTTTAAAAATACTTTAGCTTGCGGGTTGTACAACCCATAATAGTGAAGGTGCAACAAATAAAATTACGGATTCTACACCCCGCAACATGTTTCAAAATAAGTTTACATTGCGGTTTGGAGAACCCGCAAAATGAAAAAAAAATTAAAACTCACCGTTGACGATAGACGAATGCACGAACCTCCTTCCTCCTCCCAACCTTCTTCTTCCTCCCAGCAATGGCCTCCTTCTTCAGTAACTCCAACAACAATCTTCTTTCTCCTCTCTAATCTCTCTACATTACTCTTACAACCCTAAACCTTTATCAATGTCTCAACTATCACAAATGCAACACCTTCTCTAATCAGTGCCTTAACCTTTTTGTTTTAAGACGAAAAGCATTTTCGTCTTTTCACTATGTCTAAAATGGAAATTTTAAAAAAATATGGAGGTGCACGAAGTCGTCATGGACGTACAGAAAGATTCACTCGTAAAAATGTGAAAACTTATTTGCATCTTAAATGGGCTTAAACTATTTATATATATATGATCAAGTGTAAACTTTAAATATCTACATTTAATTTAATTTATGGAAATATTTATAGGAGTAGTTATTATTATTATTATTATTATTATTATTATTATTATTATTATATAATAGTGTAATGTGTAATTCAAAATTCACAAGTGTGTTTGTCAAAAGTAATTTAGAAGTTATTTTGTAGTTAAAAAATCAGTTTGAAACTTACAAGTTTATAGTTTACAAGTTTAGATTTGACAAACTAATTTATTGAATTGAAAATATTTTATTTAGATAAGTCATTTTATTTACATCAATTAATTTAATGAGTACTAAGTAAATAGATTGTAAAATTTTAATATGCTAATATATTTTTTGTCATCTCTATATTTTAATTTATTTATTAATTAAATTTAATTTATTATTATTTATTTCCAAATTCATAAATATAATTAATTTGTTATTGTTGTAGTTCAACATTTAAAGTTGTGTCTTTAATATATAATATAAATCTTAATTAATATTATTTAATATTTAAAATTTATATTTTCTTCAACTTATTATAAATAAATATATATATATATATTATTTAAATTTTTGATATTTTTTTATTAAATCTTTCTATTAATATTTAATAAATATATTATCGACTGTTTACATTGTTTTTTATCTTCACAGTCGATTTATAATTTAAATTCGAATGTGAGTTATGAACCGAGTTATACCAATAACATTATTATTAATACATGTTGGTTAATTTTTCAAGTTTTAATGTGATCAAATTTATATATATATATATATATATATATATATATATATATATATAATAAATTTAAATATTTTTAATCATATTAAAATTATATGAAAAACCTAAATATAAATATATAAGATTTTATAAAAATATTTTCATAAAATTATAAAATAAAATATAATAAAATAACTTTTTTTATTCATTAAAGAGTCATGTCACCAGTCAAATTCTTATTTGTAACGTAAAATCATCTCATATTTAAAAACAAAAGAAATACCCAGAAAATAAAATATAAGCTAGAGACTTTAGAAAATTGTATATTCATAAATTAAATTTATATCTCAATCAAACTACAACAAATCAGATTTTCATAATTCATCTTATACATCACATCATATTGTCGTTATTACATATTTAGAATAACATATATTAATTAATACAAAGACACTAAACTCTACTTCCGGATATACCATTTCATGTGTTTTAATAAATTCCTATTTTAAATGTCGGATATAGTCTATTATAATAAGTTTCTATTTCAAATCTCATATACATTTTACATATGCACAAGACTAATCCATATCTCATATTCCAATCAACTCAAATTTCAAAGCTCATACATGGTCATATGAACCTCATTTAACTCTCACTAACGGGTAATCTTCATTTGTAAGATTCACGTACCTCCTTATATCAAATCTCCAAACAATACACATTATAAGAATCTCAACACGAATATATTTTTTCTTCTTGAAGATGTTATGTCTCGACCACCACCATATCATTTACAAAATTTGATACTATATCGTACGATACATAAACATTCATTTAATTTAATTCAGATTCACCTAATTCATACTTAATAAATCAAGTTGTTATAGATACAAATGGTGGGTTGGGATGAATGAGTATGTTACTTAAATAAAATGTAATTTGCTATAGAACCGACTAAGGATACTCAGACTATCTTAAGAAGTTCAAGTTATCTTCAAGTCTCTTTCTTCTTGGTTTAAGGGTACTTGCAAAGGCATCCCGTAAATTAAGTTCGTTATAGGTGAGGAGTTAAGAAATCAGTAGTCATACATGTGAGGGTGTCTCCTTATTTATAAGAATGATATCTGATCACTCTACTATTCACTAGACCTATAGATAGTCTCATGATGTCGTAAACTCTATTAGTGACATGAGTTTGTGTTCAATATTGATAATCATGTTTACAGGCTATATTTTCTAAGTGAAATGATGAACTCGGCTTATTCATCTCTGCTTTGCTCATAATGACAATAAAACTGACTTTCCGTACTCAAATTATTCATGATGTATAATACACAAATAATTACAAAATATATTAAAAATATTTAAATTGATTTCTCTTACATGTATAAAGTGAGATACCCACAAAAATTCAAAAAATCTAAAATTGGAAACAACCTAACATGCAAGAAAAAAAAAAGTTTTGATTAATGAATAAATTACATTACTAAAACAATAAACCAACAAAGACCTATTCTAATACATCAGAAAATACAAGTAAATTACCTTACTAAGAACAAACTTAACCTAGAATTGCACTTTCAGTCCGAAATTATTTTCTAGTGTCTTACCTATAATAATTTAAAATTACTCATGTTTCATTATATAATATTATATGAAAGTTTCCCGTAATGAAAAAGAGTAGAAAAGAACCCAAGGTAGCAATAATATAAATAGACAAATAAAAAAAATCTAAAATATAAATTTAGTCAATACGTTTTAGTTAAGCTACTTTTGAATGAATTATCCTAATAAAAGAAGTATATACAACTTAGACAAAAAAAAGTATTAAAAAATCCTGATATGAAATTAATTATTTTAAAAAATAAAATATAATTACATAATAGTATATTTTTGTTTAAACTTTTTTATATAATAAATTTGATGTTATTAAAATTTTATGTAATTTTATATTTATCAAGTAGTTTTACTAAAGAGTTCTAATATAGTAAATAAATCTATTAACTTTGAAATTTATAAGATTGAGATTTATTTACCTATAAACTTAGCTTTTCTAACAAAGCTCAAGTTTAAATATTTAAAAATGTATTTTTTATATTGTAGTGTTATAGTTTGTGTTTTTTTGGGTAAGTCTAAAGGTAACGAAAAACGATATGGGGCCCAATAGATTTAGTTTGTGGTGTAGGCACAGCGAGGTTTGGGACGAAAGAAACACAAATGGTCCACGCTGGCAATCCTCTCTCCTCATTCTAGCCAATAAGAAAACGATCACACGGATCGCTATCATTATTAGTGAAATATTCAAAGTCCACGCTCGTTTATCTCTGAGAAAACCGACCTAACCCTCGTATTACACACGCTTATATAAATACATAAATCTGTTACCTCACATTCGTATCTCAGACATTTTTCATTCGCGTAACCGAAAAATCAATTTTCTCTATTCGCCTTTTCTCTGCCTCTCCATCTTCTTCCATGGCTCGTACCAAGCAAACCGCTCGCAAGTCCACCGGTGGAAAGGCCCCAAGGAAGCAGCTCGCCACCAAGGTATTCGATTTAGGGTTTTCTTATGCTAGGGTTTCTGATTATGACGTTTTTGGAAGTCAATTGGGTATTCTTGTTAATTAACAAAGGGCTTTTCAAATTCAGTTGCATATTAGGGTTTTCTTAAGCTAGGGCTTCTGATTATGACGTTTTTCGAAGTGGATTGCATGTTCTTGTTAGTTAACTAGCAAAGGTTTTTCAATTTCAATTGCATATTAGGGTTTTCTTATGCTAGGGCTTCTGATTGTGGCGTTTTTGAAAGTGAATTGCATATTATTGTCTATTAACAAAGGGATTTTCAAATTCAGTTGTAGTTTAGGGTTTTCTCGTGCTGAGGTTTCTGATTATGACTTTTTTTCCAATTCAAATGCATGTTGTTGTTTTCAATTACCTGTTTGGAGGCTAATTATTGATTAATTCACGATTTGCGCGTAGGCTGCGAGGAAATCTGCCCCCACCACCGGTGGAGTGAAGAAGCCTCATCGTTATCGTCCTGGAACTGTTGCTCTTCGGTAATTCTCGCTCTTAATCAGAAACTGTTGTGTTTCTCATCGTTGTCTTTCGTTCTCGAAATATTGATTCATTCGTTTGTTGATTCCAGTGAGATCCGCAAATACCAGAAGAGCACAGAGCTTCTGATCCGCAAGCTTCCCTTCCAGCGTCTGGTTCGTGAAATCGCTCAAGATTTCAAGGTGTGTTATAATTTCAAAACCCTAATTGTGTGTACCCTTCCCCTTTTGGTTGTTTCATTGTAATGCTGATTCGTGTTTGTGTGCTGCAGACTGATTTGAGGTTCCAGAGTCACGCTGTTCTTGCTCTTCAGGAAGCTGCTGAGGCCTATTTGGTTGGTTTGTTTGAGGACACCAATTTGTGTGCCATCCACGCCAAGAGGGTGACCATCATGCCCAAAGATATTCAGCTCGCTCGCCGCATCCGTGGAGAACGTGCTTAGGCCATTTCTATGACAAAATTTACTTCTTTGTTTCGCAATATTTTTCTTGCTTTTAGGGTTTTAGTTATATTTGAGTTTGCTATGGTTTGTACAGAAGATAGGTATATGAACCAGTTTTTAGCATTTCTCTATCTGTTTGGAATAAATAGATTTAGCTATTACATTTCATTTCGTCGCTTATCGTTTTGTTATGGCGAAGGTGTTTGATTTTTCCTCGGCATCGTTTTCTTTTAACCTTGGTGTTTGGATTGAACTTGAACTTTCAACTCATTGTTGTTTTTGGTAACGTGGGTGGGTAAGTATTGCTGTAAAACTGCGTCGTTTTGTTCAACCCTAAGCCCTTAACGAAATAAATAAATGCCTCATATTCGTTTAAAATCCCGTATAGAATTTAAGCTGTAAATATTTCTAAGAACATGTTAAAACCGATCTATACCTGCAATTTGTTTTAACTATTATTTTATATATGTTTTTATTGACTTTACTATTTTTCGCTCAAAATCCAATAGTTTGTCATTCCTTTTGGTCCACTTTTTTGTGAACTTATTTTTACTTGAAATGTCTATTTACTAGTATTTTACACGGGATTTAATTAAATTAAAAAACATATTATATATGATATTAATTTAATATTATAATCTAATGTAAAAAATATACTAACTTGAAGTTCTGTTACTATTACTAAATAGCTTAATGTAGCAGCAAGTTAAATATTTTCCAATATTGGAGTTAATTTTTATGTCTAAAAATATTATCAAGTAAGATATTTCCTTCTATACAAATTTTTACAATTTTATCCTTAAATGGCTTTTTTTCTAATTTTAAATAACCACTCAATATAAAAAAGTACTTAGATAATAAAATAATATCTTTCGATAATCATGATACTTTTTTTGCTTAAAATGAAAATAATAAAAATATATATGTTTTTTATGAAAACGCACTAGTTTTATGAACGTTCGTACTAATTTTTTTTAGACCAAACCTGAATTAACTTTATCGGTCAGTGAAAGTCTCCAAACTCTTTAAATCCCTTGTATAGCTAATTCTTTTAACCATTTTATTTTTAATATGAACAACTATTTATTATTAAAGAAACACACTTTTTGTAATGTAAAATTTTGAATTTAAACAATACCACAAAACCAATCCTATATTGATATCCTTATATTCTACTTAATTTTGAAGGAGAAAAAAAAAGGGGCATTCATACAGTTTAGCCCAACCCCTCTGACACGAGCATAAAAAATTAATATAAAGCACTTTTTTAGTCATTATTTAGCAATTGTAGTGCAGTTTGCAGGCGTGGTAGACAGAGAAGATTGAATCCCAGAAAATATGGCATTTGGCATGATAAAAAAGGTGAAATTAGCTAGACCCGTGAATCAACTCTGAATCTAACAAAAACTGACCCGTGAAGTGAATCAGTGTTTATAAGACACCCGTGAATCAAAACTCAGACATACTTATCCTTCAAAATCCTTCACACCATCATCTGACACAAAACCCCCCCACACTATTTTTCAATTCCAACTTACTGAAAAAAATTACATATACTTAGTATTTTATATCCTATGTTATATGCCTAGATCCTAAATTATAACTTTTTTAGCGTTTTAAGAATTAAATTAACTTTGTTTCACACTTTGAAGACTCTGTTTGAGTCCGTGGATATAGTCTTATGAAGGGCATTAGTTTGCAATAAAGTGATCTGCTTCATTGGAATGTAAGGAAAGTTTTGTAGTATATTTTTAATTAATAATATACGTTGAAAATATTTTGTTCACATAACATCCATGATCAATTATGTCACATAATTAATTATCTAAATTATTTAAAATAAATAATAAGTAAGATACGATTAATTATAGTTAAACACGATTAATTATTTACTTTTTTTCTATTATAAAACTAAATTTGAATAAAAAAAGAAGTCTTATAAGTGCTACTATACACTTTAACCTAATTTTGGATGTAAAGTCAATACAGATATTTTATAAAAAAAACTAACTAAAATACATTTTTTCTTTTTTTGTATCAATAGCAGACACTTATAAACTTTATAATTGTGTTTTTTACTATATTTTTTCAAATAATGTCATTTTTTACTATAATTTTCTTCATTTACTTATTTTTTTCACCCCCTAATTTTCCGTCATTCAATATAAATAAACCCGAACTTGTATTTAAAGATTATTATGATATTATATTTTGCAGAGATAAATGAGTCTGCCACAATTCCAAATCACTTTCTACCATTGTTTATTGAACTATATATTCAGTCTATCCATGAAATTTAAATTTGGTGGTGTCAGTATCTGTTCTATGGAATATGAAATTGATTTTTCACAAACTCCATACATTGAGATAAGGTTTTCTAATATTGACGTTGGGGTATTGTGAAAACAAACAAAGCAGATAGTATTTGGAGATAAATGGTTTGATATTTGCACAGTTTAAGCAAAAGGATAAAGTATTCATACACTTTTTCATATATGATACCAATTTTATTTTACTTTTGGAAACAAATAAACTTCCATCAAACGATGTATCAATTGTCCATCCCTAATATGTAAAAAGGACATTATATATGTAGCTGTAACTGAACTTTTGGAATGAACTATATGAATAAGAGGTTCAATTAAAACTGGTTTATATTATTTCTTTTGAGTTTGCATAAATTTTTTTCATAGATTTATAAAACATTGTACCTAGCTTAGGTATGTGATTAAGTGTCTCTTTAGACACTAAAAAAATTCAAATAATTAAATTACTTTTTACCCAAAGTTTCATCATAAATCGCACTTAATAATATGTTTAAGAGATTAAACAAAAACTAGTTTAGAACAAAATAGTCATTAATTGATGTATGTGACTCTTTATTAGTTGGATATGAAAAGACAAATTTGATCAACCTAATTTTAGTACACTCTTTAATATAAGATACTTTTAATGTAATCATAACAAAATTAATTAATTCAGTTAACTTTTTCAAAAAATAGCATCAATCTACCAAATTAACTTTCATGGTTAATTGATATCTTTTAAAATTCTCACTATTCATTAATATTAAACATAAATAATCATAGTATTTAATAGGAATAAATAAAAGATAGATTTAAAATGCATAAATATTACAAAATATCTTGTAAGATGATCAACGATTTCTTTTAAAATATACATTCTACATGTAAATTGTTAATCTATCATGTGAATATATTTTACCTCCGTCTTGTTGTAAGAGAATTTAAATTTTATTTGCATAACTAAACACACAAAAATTTACGATTAATGAACATGTACGAGAAGTGTGAATAAAAAATATGAATGTTAGTAAACCCCACTTCTAAGTCAAGAATAAGAGTTATTAAATGAAAAATAATTGATAATATCTCATGGATTTTAATCAACTGTAAGAAATTTTTAAATGAAATTATGTATCACATAACCCAACGTACACCAATTCGTAGAATTTTTTTTCTTTTGGATTTTACATGTACCGATATTCCATGCATTGAATACTATTTTTATTAAGCAATTGTAAAGTTGAGAACCTAAAGGTTTGGTGCATTTACGTGAAGAAATTTGTATTACTATTATGTTGATTATTCCTTATTGCACCATATGCTTCCACCAACTTTGTTCGTGTTCTTTTTAAAGTTTCAGTTCACACCATCACGTGACTCTAATTGTTCTTGTTACGTACTTGGCGTGATCTTCGATGTGCAACATGCCCAGATCATAGATAGTGTAATCATTTTGTCTTTTAAAAATTTAGATGTTATGTTATTCTAATTTATCAAAAAATACACGAGATTGATACAATTATGCAATATGAATAGGAATATATGTACATTAAAAACAATAATACTTTAATATTTTTGTATTACACTAAAATTTAAATTTAAAGACAATATTTATATGTAGTCACGGACATTCCAATGACTACACCAAATCCCTCTATCACATTCAACTAGGAGATTAGAGTTGTATTATTAGAAACTATACCATGCATCCAAACTCAAACTCCACACTGATTAAGAATAAGTTTTTGAAAATGTGTATTTATATACGTTGTTATTTTTTACACATTTATTTAAATTAGGGTTTTGTTAAGATTAAAGTATTTGGATCCAAATACCCTCGCTTGGAATTTCTTGGTGGACCACGAACAGTAGATAAAAACCGGGTGGTGCAAGAACCGGCGAACCCGGTGTTGTAACCTCAAGTTCAAACGTTGTTGCTCCATCCACGTTTATTACGTGGCTTGGTTCCAAAACCAGCATCCTTTGATTCATGGAAAACGAGTGCGTGTTAAAAGGCGGCGCCAGCACCGTCACCCGAACCAAACTCTGAACCAAAGGCCCACCCGCCAGGTCGACCCGAACCTTCAACTTCTGCCCATACGCAACCCTCGACCCGGACTCCGGACCAACGATTCTCGGACGCACGTTACGAAACGCCGGTTCCAAATACGGCGGCGAAAACGCTTCCACGCTGAGCTCGGTGGGGAAAGTCACGTGCGAGAAATTGTACCCCACGTGCGGGTTACTCCCCGCAACCAGAACTCTCCCATCACGAACCAAAACCGCAGTTGAGTGATACATTCGAGGAATATTCGTGGGGTTAAGAATCTCAAACCTCGACCCGGGTTTCTTATCCGGGTTATAGATAAACGGAGCTAAAACCGGGTCGCGCCCGAACTCCCATCCGGCGCTCCCGGAACTCGCACCGTTAATAATCAAAACGTTGCCGTTGGGAAGAAGAATCATGTCGTTCATGAGTCTGCCTTTACCTCCGGGCATTGTCTCCATGACCCAGGTTGGATTCGGGTCGGTTATTTTAATCCGGGCACAAGTATTCAAAGCTCCGATAAAGGTACCCTTTTTGGCTCGAGTATAAGCCCCTCTCGGGGCTCCGCCACAGATTAAAACCTCAGCTTCTGAGAAAGAAAGTTGTGGGCTTTTACGACGTAAGGGTAAGAGAACAGCGGAACCGGTGCTGGGGTAACACCTGGGGTCGTTACCGAGAATGTTGGGGAACGTTTTAACGACGGCGTTTTTGGTGTAGTCTAAGAGAATGGCTTTGTTGTTGGAGAAGATGAAGAGGGTGCCATCGACGTTGAGGAAAACGAAGGGGTAGAGATTGTTTTCTTCGTAAGGATCTCTGGTTTGAACGAGGAAGGGTAAGGAGTAGGTGTTTTTGGCGTCGCGTTTAGGGTAAAACTCGTAGTTGAATTGTCTTCTGCCGCCGATGATGATTTGGCTCCCGTCCGGGAGTTTTTGGTTGGTGGCGTACCAGCGGCGGGCGGCGAGGCCGTCGGGGAATTCTTGCCAGTCGCAGGTGGGGCACGGGAAGAATTTTCGCACAGTTCTTTCGCCGTCGTTGAAGCCGCCGGTTTGAACGAGCGTGCCGTCGGCGGCGACGGAGGCGGAGGAGCACCATATGTCGGTTTGGATGAAGCGGGGGCGGAAGGTGTTGGAGGCGATGTCGTATTCGACGGAGTGGGCGGTGCAGTCTGTTTTGACGACCTTTTCGCTAGGGTCGTGGCGGCAGCGGCCGCCGGAGAGGGTGAGGTTGGAGAGGCCGAAGTCGGTGCGGTCGAAGATGAGGATGGTGTCGGTGTGGAGGAGCTGCATGTGCATGGCGACAATGCCGATGCTTCTCTGGAGAAGCTGCCACTGGCCGCCGCCGCTTGCGGCGGCTGAACACGGCGGCAGGAGTTTGACGGCGAGGAAAAGAGTTGTGAAGAAGATTGAAAAAGTTTGTTTCATCATTTTGTTTACGTATGAGGATGAGTGAAGAAAGAGAGTGGTGAAGTGAGAATAAGTAGTGTAACGGTGAGAAAAGGACGAAGAAGAATCACGATCATGAATGCTGAATGAAGAATGATGATGATTGAAGTGAGATATGAGATGTGATTTTTTAGCATTCCAACAGCACAAACACTCACTCTACACCTCATGTTTTTTTTTTATCCTCTTTTTCAAGACATGCTGTTCATTCGGAAAACAATTCAGTGGTTTTTTTTTTATGTTTTTTAAAATTATATATATTTTTTTACTTTGTTTTGAAATAAACTAATCAAATAAAACTGCTGTTTTTGGTATGGAGTGTATTTCTCTGAGAATGGTCATGTGTTGTGTAATATCGGTAGAAGAAATGGAGATAAAATGAGAAAATAAAGAAAAAAAATTGAAAGTGGTGAAGGAAAATGTGGGAGAAATTGGATGATGAATCGATGAAAGAGGAAGTATAGGTAGGGATGACAATTCATCATTTTTGTCACTTGTGTTTTGTGGACATTGTAATTTCATTTATTCGTATATTTGGGAATAAAAGTAAATAATGAGAAACAATAAAATAAATAAAGCAATAATATATTTTTGTTTTGAAATATTTTTAATTTTCGAGTTATAATTTTGAATACACAAAAATAAACAGATTGAAAAATATCTCCTTAATTCCTTTTAATCATTGAAAATGAAAAAATAGTTTTGTTTTCATGGTATTGGATATTTGTTATTTTACATTTTTATTAAAATTTTAGGTATTTACACGCAAATGAAGTAGAGGTCATATCTTATTGAGTTGAAAGAAAAATAAAATACATATAAAAGACAAATATTTTTCAAATTTTATATACTCTTGCTTGTACGTTTGAAATAGCGTAAGCACGTCACGGTTTCAATAAATGTTTTAGACAAGCTTCTTAGAAGAGGAATTGCTTTTAATAATAATTTTAATAATAATCATTCTAAAAAACAATAAATTTGTATTAAACATTATTTTTTAGCTAAGGTGGGACTAACAACAAATATATAAATATATTCCTTTCAAATCCAATAACATATAGATAAAGATTTTTTTTTTCATACTTATTGCCATATATTCGAGTCTCTGTATGTGGTATAATCTCTCGTCACCATTAATTTAACTTATTTTATCATTAATTAATTAATTAAACTAAATAATATCTTAGAGATATCCATGAGATTAAGATTAATACGTTATAATGATAGGATTATGAGATAGAGATTGCTATTTTGTAAAGATTAATGAAGTTGAGACTAAAATATTAAAAGAGATCAATGAAATTGAGATTTGTTTCCTTATGGGTCAAGGGTAGTAAAATGAGACGAGATAATACTGACTTAATATCTAGTAATTTACTTTTGGTGAAGTGATTTTGTTAGTGATAATTATATATTAAAATTATTATAATTGATGTAGTTAATCAAATATTTTGAATAATTAATATTTAAATACTTTAAATAATATATGTTATAACTGACGTAGTTATTTACAAATTTCTGAAAAATTAACATTCTCAATTTTAGTATCAAAATGAATTGTTTGCTAAAAAATACAAAAAATAAATAAGTAAAATAAACATATTGAAAGCAGGAGAAAAAATAGAATTAATAGAATTAATATGTTATAATGATTCATAACCTAAAGAACCATAAAACAATTTCGTGACTAAAATAGAATTAATATGTTATAATGATTCATAACATCAATATACTAAAAATTTTAAAATCAAAACTAATATCTTTAAGAAATTTATGAGATGAAAACTAGTATATTATAAAAATTTACGAGATTAAGACTAATATATTATAAAGTTAAGTAAAATTAAGAAATTCTCGACATAATCAATTAAATGATGCCAAACATTTATAATTAACCATCACCACTCTAAACAACAACCAAATCAAAAAAAATAAAAAAATACTAACTCATTCCAAAAATTAATATAAGTAAAGATTGAACGAAAAAAATATGAACCGATGATTATCCCAAAAATTTATAAAAATAAAAGTTGATTAAAAATAATATAAATAAATAATTATCCCAATAACTCATATAAGTAAAGGTTTATATGATCTCGCATCACGTCTACTCATACATTAATTATAGCCTTTAAATATTAATTTAAGGGTGTTTTAAAAGGCACATCATCATTACTTGTAACTCCTCATAAAGGCCATAAGCTCCAAATATATCAAGGAAAATAAAAATAAAGTAACTAAATTTTATAAGGGTTCACTTGACCTGATACTAACATTATTTGTATGAGTTTTTACTTTAATTTTTTTAAGTTATATCCTGGATTTGTAGATAAAAATGGTAATTATTTTAATTGTATGTGAGCAATAATTTCTTAAAGACTAATAATCGATGTTTCATAATAATGTTATAATAGTAAAAACTAAATAAAAAAAATATTGAAATAAATACTTGCACGCATTTGCCACGGTGAAGTCTCCTTCACCAACTTCATCTTGGTCCACCTTTTCAATCATACACCTTTTCTTATTAATCAATGACTATATCGAACTAAATGATTATTTATTATTTTAATTTAATTTCAAAGAAAATAAAAATTTAAAGCAAATTTAAAATGAAAATATGTTTATTTTTTAAAATTATAAATAATATAAACTAAGTTAGTCTTAAATTTAGACGTAGATAAATTTTAACACATATATGTATTTTAATAAAATATTATTATTCTTCCATCGTTTTTTCTTATAAATCTATCAATTAGTTAATATTATTATTCTTCCCTCTACTGGCTTATGCCTCTTACACCTCTATAATAAGTACTTGCATTCTCATACTAACAACCAAAAAACTTAAATATCCTAAAATTATAATTTAAGCTCCAAGCTTAATTCTTCTCCACCTCTATTTTCCGTCCCTCTCTTACACCACTCACTCCCAAACCATCGAATCATTGTTGCAGGTAAATAATTTTTGTTAACCTTTCGGTCAATATATGATGTTTTTTAACTACACAAGTTATGTGTCTTTACAATGTTCTAAAACGATTATTTGGAACTACTTGTTCATATTAACATTCCATGTAGAATATATATATATATATTGAAAAATTTGTTCTTAAAGATTTATAAAATAGTTATTATGAAACAATGATATGTCTTATTGATGAAAATAAATTGTGAGGGTAAAATAATTATTATTTTTATTATAGAACTTACTGTCTCACTAATTCAATCTACGATTGTGTAATGGAAGCTGACCAACTGAGAACATTTTGAGAATAACGAAGATAGACACCTCGATAAATATTAAAAACTCCTTTCATCACGTGACATTGATAAAGAGACACGTGATGATTGTAATCAAGGCTATATATAATGAAGCAAAGAGAATGTCCTCAACAACTTAGTCTCCCAATTCAATTATTCAAAGGTTCATTCAGAATCTTATAAATATAAAAATAATCTTAATAAACAATGTATTGTTTATATTAATCCTACTTACTTCTAATAATACTCGAACAATTAACTAATCGAATAATTAACTAATTTAAACATGGGAGTACCTACATAACTTTTTCCAAAACTGAAAATTAAATAAAAAAAAAAATTGAGAATAGAAGAATTGAACAACGACTGAAGACTCTCATATCAACTGAGTTAACCGTCAATACAGTAAGGATTTTAAAAATTATAGGATTGCAAAAAGCAAAAAGCCTTTATTTTACAAGTGATTGGGCTTTAGACAGCTTGTATAGCGACTGCTTCTTCCTTCACCTCCAAACACTTATTGAGACACCTCCAAACTCATCAATTCGGATCAAAATATTTTTAAAATAGTATTGTGAAGACTAAAATACCTTTCTATCCTAAAACCCTTCTCCACTAACCTCCATTCTCTTGTGCGTTTTCTTAGTCATTTTCATTCTATCAACCTTTAATAGCAATACATTGGAAGGTTATTTGAGATATATATGATGTATTTTTGGATTTGTAGAGTATCTGGGAGGATTTGGTGCGGTTTACGATTTGAGGAACAAAACATTTCGTAACTGTATTACGAATCTGGAGAACAATTGCGGAATGCTCCCTTTCGCAATGCCCACTGCCACAAAACGCCACTAATCAGCTACTACACCTCATCGTTATCTTCACGCTTCCAATTTATGCACAATCATACCCAACCATCTTCATGTTTAATGTTGTATTCTTTCTAAAACCTCAAAAATAAATCTGTCATTTCATAAAAGATAAGTTTGAAATATTTTAAAATTTTGGGTGACTGAAGAAGGGTTGGAGGTGTAGGAAGGAGTCTCGTATAGCTTGTTATACTCTAGCCCAATGCCATTTTTGGTTTAACTTCTTTTTCAGGGATAGAGTTGTATTTAAGTTATATTAGGAATTAGGAATAGGAATAATAATGAAATATGATTCGGGATTGGGAACTACAATTTAAGCCGAAGAGGACCAGCTTTTTCTTTGAAGTTTATAGTCATGTAGAATTTGTTGAAGTGTTTCATGAGGTCAAAATTACCTTTTTTTACAATTAAACAAGATTGGGGAAAAATAACCCTAAACACAAAATCAAAATTTGAATTACAATACGATCTATAATTTCTTGGTTTATGGATAGTGTTTGTAGCAACACTAAAATTATAATGAAAAGCTCAACTCAGGTTCTTGAGATAACTAGATGTAAATCTCAGATATTGAATTATAATAAAATCATCGTGAGATTTGATCTTTCCCCATGTATTGTTCTTGAAAAGTATTAGTGTTTCATAATTGTTCTTGAATCTTAATTTGTTCCAATATTATTCAAATTTTCTTAATAACAAGCGTTAATGAATCTGAGAGTTGGTTAGAGTAAAGAAACTACACCCTCGTTCAATTAATTAATTTCGTGAAAGTTCTCATTAAGACGCAATTTCCTTTTAGTTAAAACTTTCAAATAACATAAGTTTGTGAAAATTGATAAAAATATTTCATTATGACCAATTTATCCCCTCTTAATCCCTCGTGTGATCCAATAATAATTGCCGCTTTTTTATTTATTATTATTGTGTAAATTACTATATTGTTCGTCAAATTACTAGTGTATAAAAAATGATTAAAAGTTGAGATTTCATCTTAATGAATTAAACTTATTAATTTATCAATGCGATGATAGAAAAAAAAAAGCTTATTAATTTACGTCGATTAATATATCAGAGTTCAAATAATTAATTTGTTTTCACACAATCTATTAATATATCGTAAAGGTATTTTTATATACAACGTTTTCGTGATTTCATTTTTTTATTGAAAATACTCTCTAATTCGAATCACTAAATTGGTTAAATTAAAATATTTAAATAACTTATTTTATCTGGAAATACGTTTATAAGTTTTCAATATATTGGGTTGTGGTGAGAACAAGAAACATTTGATTTTTAAGGAGGATACTATGATGTCAACTAGGTTGTTCAAACAATCATCGTGATTAAAAATTAGTGTTGCCAGGGATAAAAGAACCTTGTGAGTAGGTTGAAGTTGATGACAAATTAACGATTTCATAATTAAATTTTGTAATCTTAACCTTTGGTTAAGTGATTTTGGTAAATATGAAAAGATAAAAATATATGATTTTTATAATTACTGAAAAGAAAAACATATTAGTTACGAAGTTATTCACACTTTAAACACGTTAATAAATTAAATGTCAGACCATAAAATTATAAAAAATAACAACAAACAAGGTATATTAAAAAGTATAAGAATTTTTAATGTTGTGACTAAGAAAGTTACTTTTTGGATAACATTTCCCAGAAAAAAAATTAGTTACCCAATAAATCATTTTAATCATTATTCAAACATATTCATAATTTTAAAATTTGAATCATGTGATTGGATATTCATCATTTTAAAAAACTATTCCATTCAAACTATTTAAATTTTGAATTTATCTTAGTTGATGTATATTAATAAAACTTATCAGAAAAATATATATATGAACCCCACCGAACTAATATTCTCTTAACATACCTAATAATTATTCTTTTATTATTTGTTAACAACCCTAATTTATTTTGACAAATGCTTTTTAATATTTGACATTTCTGAAATAAAAACGAGTCTAATATTTAATATAAAAGGCATAATTTCCGAAGTATTTGTCCAAATCTGAAAATTATTATTATTATTATAATTATTATTATTATTCTCCTGCTCAGTGGTCACGGTTAAGGTCATGAACGTTTTTCCCTTGCCGTGAGAAGCCGTTACTCTGTTACCGAGCGCAGTTCACAGAGAGACACCATAGTCTCTTTCTTTGTCCAAGAGGATTCAAGAAAGAACCTAACACAATAGCAATTGCAGAACACAGGTGCCAGAATCTCACTATTTTTCCTTTTTTTTTTTTTTCTTAAATTTTTATTTTATACATTTATATGCATTTACCTTTCCCTATCCATATATCTTCTCATTAAGTGTGCTTGTGTGGTTTTTCTTGTTTGTTTTTTATTCAGCTTCTTCTGTTTCTTCACTATCTGTGTATGATGTTATATTACTCGCTTTTCTTCAATTAGGATTTCGATTATGTTCATTGAAGCGCGAGGGTTGTTAATCTGGTGATGGGGAAGTGGAGGAAAGCGACGGCGTAAAGGAATCGTTCCGAAATTGTTGTTTGGAAAACCTAGGGTTGCGAATGGAGGGAGAGGATATGAGGGCTGGGACCAGGAAGAAGCGATCCAAGAAGGAAATTGGTTTTGACTCGGACGACGACGAGCCCATTGGGTCAATCTTTAAGCTGAAGAGGGCCAAGAGGAAGGGTAGTGGCAGTGGTGAGGCTGTTAGGGAGAAGGAGGATTTGGGGGGTATGGATGATAATGATACCTTGGCTAGCTTTAGGAAGAGATTGAAGGGTCCTAAAAGAGATCAGGGATCTGGGGTTGCAAGAGGGGCAAGTTCTGGTGTGCATGTGTCTGATGAAGATTTGGTTGGATTGGGAGCTAAGGGTAAGGATGAGAAAGGGGTGGCCTTGGTGCCTGGTGGTGAAGACATGCAGATGCAGGATTCTTCTGATCAGCACATGGAGGATTCGTTGTCTGCGATTTTTCACAAGGCACAGTCTAGTTCTGCTAGGAAATCTCGTGGGGGTTCGAGGCAGAAAAGGGGGATTCAGAAGGTGGATAGTGGGCTGAGCCCTGGAGGTGTTGTGGAAGCTGTGGATTCTGTGGTTGAAAGCAGATCCGGATCTGCTTCTGGCTCGAAATTGGTTGGGGGGAATGCCATGTCTGATGACGCTTTACCTCAAGCATCTGAACCGGTTGTCACATCTGTGGTGGAGGATCAGAAGTGTGTTAATGACTGTTTTCAAGAGGAAATTGCGAAGGGTGAATGTGGTTTGGACATTCCCGATGGACTGGATCAGTCAAATGATGTCTACCATGAAGATGAGAAGCAATTTTCTTGTGCACTAAAAGCTGAAGATATTTCTTGTGATTCTGACCAGAAGGTTGCATTGCAGGAAAGCGTTGTTATCAGTGGTTTACATAAGTTATCTTCCATGCCAGTCGACGAAATAGTTGAGACTGCCTCTCTCTCAAAAGTGGGGGAAGGGGAAAGACAAGTTACTGAGGTCGGAGAGGTTGAGAATAGATTGACTGATGAGCTAGTAGAAGCATGCTACAGTGCTTCAGAACGTGATGTTTCTACTTCTGCAGGGAAAGAAAATGTCTTGACATCTTGGCACACTGAAGCCTTGATTAAATCAACTGAAAGTGTATTGAGTGAAAATAATGATATGGTTTCTGGAAAAGGGTTTCAGGAATCCTCAAGGAATGGTGCTCTAAAGTTATCTGGATGCCACATGGACGTAGATGGAGGTGGAAAATCAGACACTGAGTTTGTTTCTGATAGAAATTTATGTGATTATAGTAATTTAGATACAAAGGCTGAAGTGCAAGATTTTGTTGTAGGTATTTCACCTAAGAGAAATGATGTAACTGTCAGTGGTTCTTCTATGGTGTCTAATGAAGCTGAATTGGATGCCCGCTCAAATCACCCAGAGAAATCTGTAGAAGCTTGCAATATTCCAAAAGACCCCACTGTTTCAATTCTGAAATGTAGCTCAGTTTTAGATCCAATTCTTTCGGATGGATCCTCTCCTCAATCTTCAATTCCAGATGAAAATGGGAACTCTGCAGAATACCATACCTCTGTCTCTGATTTTGTCGATAACGATGGTAAGATATCAGGCATTCCACGGGTGGTGCGAAAGACCAAAATGCGTAAGCATGGAGACATGACATATGAGGGGGATGCTGATTGGGAGGTTTTAATTAATGATCAAGCTCTAAATGAAAGTCAAGTTATGACAGATGTTGACCGCACTCTTAGGACAAGAATGTCCTCTTTGAATATGGGTGATGACTCTGAAAATGTTGCAGTAGCAGCGGTATCAGCTGGCCTGAAAGCCCGTAAAGCAGGTCCAATCGAGAAAATAAAGTTTAAAGAGATCTTGAAGCGAAAAGGTGGTCTCAAGGAATATTTGGATTGCAGGTAATTAAGTTTTCAAATAGATCTTTTTCATTTTCTTGCAATTGTTTTTTCCGAGTGTTCAGAAAGTTTGCAGTTTTCCTTTTGCAGCACAGTGGTTCTTTCTTCAATATTTTGGGTTGCCCTGTCCTTGAAATGCAGAGAATACTTTTTGATTCTTTTTGACTGATGATCAAATGTGTTAGTTGTTTTAGTTACTTAAACATGAAAAATAGATTTTTTTTGAAATTTTTGACTGTCATGATTATTGAATGTGTTGTTCATTTTAGCTGCTGCTTAAGCTTGAAATTTGGATATTGAACTCTTGCTGTATGTGGCTATGTTTCTGGTTAATGATTCACATGTATAGTTAGTTGGGTTGGGAGCTGAACAACTTTTTTGATAACATTTACAAGGAAACTCGTAAATTTGGTGAAATGCCTGTTTGTTGGTTCAATTTTTTCCTCCTTGTTGGCCATTGTTTCTGTTTTGATATTTGTTTGTATATTGTCTGGTTAAGAAAGGCCTTCCTCCTGTATTTGCTGGAACTGGAAAAGTTTACCATGCCTACTTCCTATAGTCAACGAAATTTTCCTTCCTCTTTTTTTTTTTTATTTATTTATATGAAATTCACGTTTAGTTGTATATACTGTTGTTGTGTGTTCCTCTTTATAGTATTTTTATTGCTTATTGGTCATAACATCACCCTCCATCTCTTCTCTTCTATCTCTTTTAAAAGTTTATTTGCAATATCTTTTCATAAACAGATTTAAGTAGATGTTTTCATCACTACTTCTTTTCTTCTACATTTTTAACATTATTTGCTAGTTGTGATATTGTGATACATACACATTCTGCTACCTTAACTACTGTTAATTTATTATATTCAGAAGTTTTCTATAATTTTGTTTAATATTTTTTATTTACACAATATAATACTATCATAATCAATCTATTTCTTGATAAAATGCCTTGTACTGATTTCGTTGTTAAGTGATGGAAATCATGGGATTCAGTTTTTTATCCCTATTGTTTTATGATTCAGAATCTCTTTCAAAAATCTGTAAAGTGGTCTTGTAAACTCGAATAAGCATATTCTAGCAGCTTATTAGGTTCTATTTACTTTATTTTTTGAATTAGGATATGCTGTTTATTGGGGTTGCTTCTAAACAGGTTTTGGCCCAAACTAGATTAGTGTGATATAGATGAACTGTTTAGTTTCACTATTTTATTTATGGTATTTAATTTTTTTTATCTGGATTTTTTTGTAACTAATTTTTGGTGTGTAGGGATTTTATTCTGTTTGAGATATCTTATTCCTGCTCAGAATAGGAATAACTTTCGAGGGTGTTTGGTAATGCTTGGTCATTAAATAGAGCTTAAGTGTAAACACTTGAGACATTTTTTATGATTATATAATATTGGATTTCCTTTATTCAAGTAGAATATGATATTTGATCTGTAGAAGCACCTTGTCATAAACGAGTACTCTAAACTTCTCATAGGAATATTGTGCTGAGAGGAGTAATATGGGACTGTTCAACGTCTCTTTGCTACACTTATTTTGAACTAGATATGTAATGAGTTTCATCTCATTTAATTTAATTCATTGCAGAAATCAAATTTTAAGTCTCTGGAGCCGAGATGTCACAAGAATATTGCCGCTTGCTGAATGTGGAGTTAGTGGTACTGATTCTGAGGATGGAAGTCCTCGGTCTTCTCTTATTAGGGAGGTCTATGCATTTCTCGATCAATATGTAAGTTTGTTCATTATATTGGTTGGCCTTTAGTTTTGTTTCCTTTGCTTTTTCACTAGAAGAATATATGGATGAATATTTAGTTTATTTGCTTCAGCTTTTTTTAGTGAAATACTTGCTTTTATTTGGCTATCTTTTTGAGAGGTTTTGAAAGAAAAAACATGGTTAGCTTATGAAAGTAGTTTGTTACCAAACATAGGCTAATTGAGCCTTTTCTTATAAATGTTTTTTTGGCTGAAAATTACAGCATATTGGTGTTTATTTTCTGGTAATTGAAACTTAAACATGATAATATCATTTTGGCAGGGTTATATAAATATTGGAATTGCCTCCCAGAAGGAGAATGTTGGAAGTAGTGGAAGGCACTGTTATAAACTGGTAAAAGAAAAAGGTTTTGAGGAAAGTCTCGCAGCTTCAATGGCTGATTCTGAAGATGGAGTTTCCTTTCTTGTTGGCCAGACTAAAATGTCAGATACTTTCAATGAGATGAACAATGATCTACCCAAGGATTGCAAGGACCTAACAACTGAAGCTACGGAAGGCTTGGGGCACTGTAATGAAGTGAAGTTGGATTTATCAAACGTATCACAACAGGCAGAAGGAAAAAAAATTGATTACCAGGAAAATGATGGTTTTCAGGATGTTCCTTCTTTCAACTTTGCTGATTGCAGATTAACTTCTCCTGAAACTAAAGAGAAAAGCAATGACTCTACCTGCATTAAATCTGTCTGGGGTGGTGAGGTAGGTCACAATCTGCAGTCTGATTTAGATCCTAGAAAGAGAGTAATTGTGATTGGAGCTGGGCCTGCTGGGCTAACTGCTGCTCGCCACTTGCAACGTCAGGGTTTTCCTGTGACTGTTCTTGAGGCTAGGAGTAGGATAGGAGGTCGTGTGTTTACTGATCACTCCTCGCTTTCTGTCCCTGTTGATCTCGGTGCTAGTATTATAACTGGTGTTGAGGCCGATGTGGCCACTGAGAGAAGACCAGATCCCTCCTCACTGATTTGTGCTCAGTTGGGCCTTGAGTTGACGGTGTTGAACAGTGATTGCCCTCTTTATGACATAGTGACAGAACAAAAAGTTCCTGCAGATATGGATGAAGCACTTGAAGCTGAATATAATACCCTTATAGATGACATGGTATTGGTTGTCGCTCAGAAAGGTGAACAAGCAATGAGAATGTCTCTTGAAGATGGTTTAGAATATGCACTCAAGATTCGGCGTATGGCACGCTCTGAAAGCAGTGAAGAAACTGAACAAAATAATTCTGCAGAAAGACCATTTGATTCCAAAAGGAACAGTTCTGTGGAAAAAAAGCTTGAGGAGGAGATTTTGAGTCCTCAGGAGAGGAGGGTTATGGATTGGCACTTTGCTCATTTGGAATATGGTTGTGCTGCTTCACTTAATGATGTTTCTCTTCCCTACTGGAATCAAGATGATGTGTATGGAGGTTTTGGGGGAGCTCATTGTATGATTAAAGGGGGTTACAGTGCTGTTGTTGAGTCTCTGGGAGAAGGAATTGCAATTCACTTGAATCATGTTGTAACAAATGTGTCATATGGTATCAAGGAGCCTGGTCAGAGTTATAAAGTCAAAGTTTCTACATCAAATGGCAATGAGTTCTTTGGTGATGCTGTTCTTGTTACTGTCCCACTTGGCTGTTTGAAGGCTGAAACTATACAATTCTCCCCACCTTTGCCACAGTGGAAATGTTCTTCTGTTCAGCGACTTGGTTATGGAGTTCTAAATAAAGTGGTTTTGGAATTTCCTAGTGTATTTTGGGATGATGCTGTGGACTACTTTGGAGCAACAGCTGAGGAGAGAAACAGTAGAGGTCACTGCTTTATGTTCTGGAATGTCAGGAAAACAGTAGGGGCTCCTGTCCTTATTGCATTAGTGGTTGGTAAGGCAGCCATAGAAGGTCAAAGCTTGAGCTCTTCCGATCACGTTAAACATGCATTGAAGGTTCTCCGAAAACTTTTTGGGCAGGATTCAGTTCCAGATCCTGTTGCCCATGTTGTGACTGATTGGGGTAGGGATCCTTTTAGCTATGGTGCTTATTCTTACGTTAAGGTTGGAGCCTCAGGAGAGGACTATGATATATTAGGGAGACCAGTTGATAACTGCTTGTTTTTTGCTGGTGAAGCAACCTGCAAAGAGCACCCAGATACTGTTGGTGGTGCAATGATGAGTGGCCTACGAGAGTCTGTTCGCATAATTGACATATTGAGCACTGGAAATGATTATATTGCTGAGGTAGAGGCATTGGAAGCTGCACGGGGACAGTTAGACACTGAAAGGGATGAAGTGAGGGATATAATAAAGAGACTTGATGCAGTAGAACTTTCTAACATAATGTACAAGAACTCTTTAGATGGTGCTCAAATTTTAACCCGGGAAGCTTTGTTAAGGGAAATGTTCTTTAATACGAAGACCACTGGTGGACGCTTGCATGTGGCCAAACAATTGTTAACTCTTTCTGTTGGAAACTTGAAGTCTTTTGCTGGAAGTAAAGAGGGGCTAGCCATTCTCAATTCATGGATACTGGTATTATTATATCAATTGATGCATTTTTCAAACTTCAGTGTAATATATTTTTGATAGACAGTACATCCAATTTTCACTATTACAAAGTAAAGCTTGTTAGTGTGTGTTTGGTTCAGCTTATTTTGAAGAAATAGTAGCTTATTTCTTGTCAGTTTTGTGAGGGCTTTTGAAAAACACTGTTTTTTCCCTTAAAATAATGTAGACCTAACATGCTATTGATCCTATGGTTATGAAATTTCTTAGATTATGGGCTTCATGATTCATATCTCAATGCAGGACTCAATGGGAAAGGATGGTACCCAACTCTTGAGGCACTGTTTGCGACTTCTTGTCCGTGTTTCAACTGATCTTCTTGCTGTACGATTATCAGGTAGTTATTTATTTATTTCATGAATTTACGTTAGTCTTTGCATGTGGGTTTATTTATTTACTTATGTGCTATACTTTTCTATACTACTTTTAGGGAGAAACAGTTGTGAAGTGGTTGGAACTTGGTTTGGCTGAGATGAAAATAATTTTCTTGTACCATTTTATGAGATATACGTTTTAGATTGATGTCAAACGTAGTTTGTGTCTTTTCTTACTATTATCGATTCCTATCTTGTAATCAGCCTAATGAAACTATGGATTATAGTGGAAGATATATTTATGGTCCTGTAGATGATTCTGGTTGGATTAAGTCACATGGAAATACAATGTCTGCCTGTTTCCCCTGTATTTGTGTTTATTTATTTTTTATTATTGGGTGTAGGAATGGGAAAAACAGTGAAGGAAAAAGTTTGTGTACATACTAGCCGTGATATTCGTGCTATAGCAAGCCAGTTGGTCAATGTATGGCTTGAAGTTTTTCGCAAGGAAAAAGCTTCTAATGGTGGATTAAAGTTACCAAAACAAACAACTGCCGTAGATTTATGTAAGAGAAAGTCTGCAAAAGATTCAGCCTTGGGTAAACCACCTCTGGGCACATATCATGGTACCATTGAGAATAAAGGAGGCTTGCTGAATCCTACCTCTGCAGGAAGCAATTCGCCTTCCCATGCCCATGTGAAGAAATTGCACAGCAAACAAGGAAGACAACCGGCGGCATATGACTCAAGGCATGAAGTCAGTTCTTCCAAATCTAGAGGTTCGATAGACAGAGTATCTACAGAGGAGGATAACCACTGTGCTATATCTGAAGAAGAACAGGCTGCTATAGCTGCTGCAGAGGCTGCCCGTGCTAAAGCTCTTGCTGCTGCGGAGGTTTGTTTCCCTTGGAGCTTTAGTTTTAACGTCATGAGTCTATTGTTATAGTGCTTATTCTGAAGATCAGTTGATAGTTTCAAGCTAAATTGGTTAGATTTCATAATATTGTGAGTTTTTAGGCGCAAAATTATAATGTGATTGTGCTGTGAAAAAGTCTTGCTAGAATTCAAATTTGCTTGGTATATGTGAATCTTTCAGCTTAGTTCTTTTGCTGCTAGTTCCCTTCCTTTTACAACTTGTATTTGATATCAGGTTTCAAAGAATTGCATGTGAATTATGAGCCTGTGGTCAAATTTTCCTAAATAAAATTGTTTGTTATGTGCTAAATATTTAATTCAATTCAGATTCTTTATTGAATAGAATAAATCATATTTCTGGCTCAAGTTAAACTCATTTGATTCACAAATCTGGATCATTGAGACTTGAGCTTTTTGGGCAAATTGTGAACCTTCTGGTTTTATTACCTGTTCTAATTTTTAAGACATTGCATTGATAGTTATTTTCATTCTCAAATCTGTATTGATAATTGCATTTTTGGTGATATTGACAAATACAATGACAGTTCTTTTTATAGTTCCTTTTTTGGGAAGAGAATAAATGGTAGTGAAAGTGAGAATTTTAGTTTTCGTTTCATAACTAGTACGAATGATACAAATGATAGTAATTCCATTCTAGGAGAAAATTATGAGAATCTCCATGAAAACGAAAAATTGACGCAGTTGTGGATTGAATGCGAAAATTGTTATGAAGTAAATTATAAAAAATTTTGGAAATCAAAAATGAATATTTGTGAATACTTAGATAGCGTTTGGCTTAGCTTTTGGGATCATAAAAGCTACTTAAGTTAAAGTTAAAAATAAAAGCAATAAAGTTAAAAAAGGTTGGTCCTTTTATATTGTTTTAGCTTAAAAGCTACTAACAAGTTACGAATTCTTGGGTATTTTATTCTTGGAATGTAGAATTGCAGCCTCAAGGTTGTTTGATTTAGTCCTACATGGACTATAGATACAACCAAAGTATAGTATGTAAGTGAGGTTGAATTAGGCCTAAAATAAATTTATATTTAGATAACACTTCCTCAAATTGTGTTAAGCATTAAAACACTAGGCAAAATTTAGTTTTATTTAATATGTTAATTGATGTTTTTACATGTTTGTGTATAAATATGAGCAAATTATAGTGGGTGCAAACCTCACATCTTAAGCCGATTTTGTAAGATTGTGTTAGCAATGAATCCACTTTCTAACAAATATGATATTAGACTGGATCCTAAAAACATAGTTGGGTCCACCTGCGAATGCCATGCTCTAGGGTAAGAGGCTTGGGCATGTAAGGGAGTGTTGGAAAGCTGCCTTGATTTCGTTTACCCCTAAGCCTCTGGGTTTTCCTTAATTGCAAACCTCGAAGGTGGTGGTTTAGTCCTATGTCGATTATATATATAATAAAAGTATAGTATACATGTGCGGTTGAACTAGGTCTAAGATAAATTTATATTTAGACAATACTTCTTCAACTTGTGTTAAGCATTAACACAAGGCAAACTTTAGTTTTATTTGATATGTTAATTGATGTTTTCACATGTATTTATATAATTTTAATCCTATTTTTGATGTCTAAACTTTTCAGATGCTAGAGCTTGTGCTTCGTCCTTGTGTTTAGATTTTTTTTCATGCCACTGTGTTGTTGCATTGTTAGTGTGCATACTTATCAGATTTGGCTGAAGAACAATTTGCTTTATTTTCTAATACGGTTTTTACTGAACATTCTATTTGAGTCTCTCTTTTCTTTTAGCAGGTTATTATTTTTTTTCAGTTGAATTATAATTTTCTGTAAATTTATGAACATATTTGTTTCTATTTACCTGATGCCCCTTATTTTTAAGCAGATAGGATAATTGGGAAAATGTGGATTTTCCCTAGATCTTTAACTTAGACATTGTCATTTTCCAGGATTATATTTTTTGTCTGAAATATTTGTTTTCCAGGAAGTGCTTCGGGTACAAAAAAATCCAATGATTATTGTAACACCTCTTGATAGATCCTGTGATTCCTTTTGCTATTTGGTTGTCATATTTGTTAAAAGAATCTATGGTTCTTCTTTGCAGGCATATGCATCTGCAGAAGCCAGATGCAATTCGCTGTTACAGCTTCCTAAGATACCCTCATTCCACAAATTTGCTAGACGTGAGCAGTCTTCCCAAAATGATGAGTGTGATAGTAGAAAAAGATGGTCAGGTGGTGTTTTTGGAAGGCAAGATTGTATTTCAGAGATTGATTCTAGGAATTGCAGAGTTAGGGATTGGTCTGTTGATTTCTCCGCTGCTTGTGTCAATCTTGATAATTCCAGAATGCAAGTTGATAATCTCTCACAGAGGAGTCATTCAAATGAGATTGCCAGCCATTTGAATTTCAGAGAGCACTCAGGAGAAAGTGTTGCTGGGGACAGCAGTATATATACAAAAGCTTGGATTGACACAGCTGGCGGTGTTGCAATTAAAGATCATCATGCCATAGAGAGATGGCAATCTCAAGCAGCTGCAGCTGATTCTTATTTTTCTAACCCAACTATTCATTTGAAGGACGAGGAGGACTCAAATGCCTGTTCAAAGCTACCAAGCTGGAAGCGTGATGGTGTTGCAAATGAGAGCTCTATTTCACAGGTTACTGTAAATAAGGATGCCCTAAAGAGTCATTCCCGTGCAGCAGATCATATTAAACAGGCTGTTGTGGACTATGTTGCATCACTGCTTATGCCCCTTTATAAGGCAAGAAAACTAGACAAGGATGGATACAAGGCTATAATGAAGAAAAGTGCAACAAAGGTAATTTTTATCCTGCATTTTGCTTCTTTCTGTTGAAATTATGTTGTTTTAAGTATAGACGGAGCCAGATAGGTAAAAGAGAATGAAATGCTATTTGATATTTAGTGAGATGTACTACAGTGTGTGTATTGATGTGTTTGATATATTCATAATTAGGAAAACAGATCATGATAGGTTAAGACATGTGTTAATTAATCGTAAGAGAATGTAACAGGATGAGGATAAACTAAGGTTTGGTCAGATATGAAAAATGTATTTTTGAACATTTCAATATATTCTAACTGTTTATTTGCTAAATTAACCAAGTGTTACTGTGACCTGTTTGGTAGGAGGTTATAGGGATTAACTGATGTAGAATATTATCTCTACTGAAATACGCTTTTCATCCTTTTTGTAACTTTGGGGGTCCGGTTTCAGGTCATGGAGCAAGCCACAGATGCAGAAAAAGCCATGACTGTTCGTGAGTTTCTAGATTTTAAGCGAAAGAATAAGGTAATTTTCTGTTACTTCCCGTGTCATAGTTTTATCTTCTAGTACTAATCATACCATACTGCTGCAGAATATTCGTTTCTCTAGAAAATGTTATTCATGTTACTTACGTTGGCATGATTTACTCATTGGAGTCCAGCTTCTTGAGGGGAGGGGTGGGTTGGGTTAGCTGCGTTATGGTATGTTTGGTTGCATTTTTGTTTGAGTTTTTAAAAAGTATTTTAGAAAATAATGTTCGAAAACTATTGTTTAGAGTTTGGGAGTGGAGGAAGAAGATGGAACAGTTTAAGGTATAGAATGAGTAATAGAAAACTGATAGTAGTAAACATAAACAAGATGTTCTGATTTTTTGTATTTTAAAATCTTAAAAAAAGAATTACTTTTTAATATATTTTTTCTAAAACTATTGTTGTAAAAGTTTTTCAAATATGCCCATAATCATTTATTTATTTTCTTATTTTACTTTTTAATTTGTATGCAGTTCTGACATCCCCATTTAACTATTCTTTCTCACTGACTTTCATTGGATGGCTAACATGCAGATTCGCTCTTTTGTGGATATATTGATTGAGAGGCACATGACAATGAAATCAGATATGAAATCTTAATGTTCTTTGGATGGGAATTGTTTGTACTTTGTTGTACGTCTTTGTAACAGTTGCCAAAGTCTGGTTCTTCTTCTTACTTCAGTTCTCACAGTTTTGATGGCCATGGGCATGATCTCATATGAGCATCTCAATCTGCCTATGTAAATGATCTAGAAGGTAATTAAAACGACACTACTTGATCAATTCAAATCAAGTGGGTTCTATTCAATTCCTTCCTAGCAAAACCTTGAACGGCATTCCAAAGACTGCTGGTAGATTGCCAGAAACAGACCTAAGCAGACTCATTGCAAATATCAGTTGGATGTTCAGGGTGATGGGCATTGGCAGGTTGAAGATGACGGCAGGTTGCATTCATCTGTTGATTAATATATCATCTTTCATTGAGGTTTATACCTTCGAGGATTGAGAACCTAGACCCCATTTTTATTAAAGGGGTTTCTGAAGGGCAAGACATTAAATGACCTTATCAATTTCTTCAATTTGTACAGCTTAGCATTGTTCTAGTGATGACAAGCATGCATATCCATTTTCTATGTCCTACTAGAAACATTTTTCTTATTTAACATCAATTACTAACTTTTTTTCTTTATTCTCCAAAGTGGGGAAAGAATTATGCCAACTTTTGTAAGATACTTGGTTACTCCGATTCTTCTTCTTCTGTCTCATTCTCTTGTACGTCTGTGTTGCGAACACCATGTTTTCTCATAATTTTGTCAGCCTCCTCATGTGTGCTTTTTACATAATTAAATAGATACATCGCCTCCTCGCAAAACAAGCTCGTCATTCTAACTATAATTATGATTCGGAGGACTGCGCCATGGGATGCCCAGCAGCCCAAGTCTTGTATATGGTTGTGTACTTTGTGTGTAATTATTGGACTGCTGTTCTATCATGGCCGTTCTCCTGTACTAATTATGCTTACAGCTCTTCCTATGGTTTCTAGGCTGAGAAAGATCATTTCAGTTACTAATGGGAGGAACTAGGTATTTTGTATTTTCCCTTCGTTTTATATGTATTTTGGAACTATTACCTTCTTCAGAACCAATTTCAGGTATCTTCTGTTTTATTAACTGTATGTATCATTGTAAATGTTGAGGTGGATGGCCTTTTTATGATTCTATTGTTTTTGTTTCTGCTGCAGACTGTCTTCAAGCCACCAGTATGTGATATTGGATTAAAAAATGTCGCTGCTGGGGAAGTTAAATTCCACTGGGTGAATCTGGGGGGTGAGTACATTTTTGTCTTTGCATTGCACCAGTCTCCCCCTCCTCCCCCGTCTCAATAGGTTAAACCTGTGAATTCCCCTCATATTGGTTGCACCTATTGTGAACATTGGTTGCCAAGAATATCTGTGATGTTTGCTTGGTTGTACTTTTTTATTCACTAGGGGAGTGACCCTAATTTTAGTGATGCTATTTCATTTACCTGCATACCCCATGGAAAATTTATCCTCAGACTTTTATTTTGAACGCATTTCTGGCATGATTCGGTATCGTTTAAAACTGTGTCATTTGCTGGGTACAGTATTGTATAATACACATCTTTGTTGTATCATCTTGTTATAACCATTTTGGCTTAATGTTTCTAGGTTTGATGTTGGATTTTGAGTTCTCATTCGACAGAGGTCACAAAAAATATGAAAAAAAAAACTCAAATACAGTATAATGCATAGATGGCAGCATACTATATCTTTGGAGTTGCCTTGTGTCAAAAATATTACGTTCTCAGTATTGATCTTTTTGCTTCCCTGCTTCTGATATCTCTCGAGTCTTTACAGTGCTGTGTCTCTCTAATTACTTTTATAGACGAATCGCAAGTTTGTTACAATTTACTTGTTTACATATTTAGTTGGATTGTCAACCATTGCATGTTGAGATAACACTCCAGATAATAGTTTTGCATCGGCCAAATGCAGGTTGTGGTGCTTTGAAATCTACGCAATGAAACTATGGCAATGGTTATGTACATATATTGTTCATATAGGTTCTCTTAGTTTAACAACTAACATCATCAAACACTGTTAATTAAATAATTTAGTTTAAAGTATTAATTAGCATATAAACTCTTAGCAAAGGATTTTGAGTATAAATAATTTATCTTTGAGAAGAGAATTATATAAAAACTTAAAACAACAAAATTTAGTTATAATGATGACATTACATATCACATGGTGTAAAAAAGAATAAGTTATGGCATCATATTTAATACAAACTACTTAGAACATCTCCATTAAAATGATTATACATAAGATCATAAGTTTAAAGACTTCTTTACTGAAAATGTTGATATAATGTAAAATTTAAAATCTAAGTTTGGCTAATCAAAATAAAATATTTTTTTATCTTGAAAATACATCTGGTCAGTAATTAAATGAAATATTAGCATGTAGGTAAGAGCTTTGTATCGCGATAAGAATTGTAAAGTGTTCTTAAAATTAATGTTGTATATAAAATTCATAAAATGTAAGTTAAGATAGTATAAAATGAACCTTGCAAATGAAAATCACCTTAGTATTCTAAAATTGTAATTTTTTTTTTTATATCAATATACTTTCTTTTTTAAAATTATGGTGTCAGAATGAATTCCTAAAACAAGATTGAAATGTCATTGTATTAAATTGCCACAAAATGAATATAAATTCTAGTTTGAAACCCCTAATGTCAATATATCATAAATATTCCAATGACGAATGTAAATGTTTCACTAAAAGTATTTTTTGATTGAATTATAATAATTAAATTTACTAATATCAATTGCTTCATTGAGACTTTTGTCATTATGTTAAATAAAATAACGTTCCGTCTTTCTAAACAATCAATTAAAAAAAATGTATTTCATATTGCATTAAATAAGATATCTCATGTATAATTCATTTTGTTAATAACATTATTAACATAAATAAATTTTGAATATATGATGTAGCTTATAAAAATAAACTAGAACAGTATTGGAATATTTGTTTAATTAAAACTCTCTAAAGTTTAGAGCCATGTTGAAATATCTTTCGCATCATTAGCAGCCAAATTAATTTAGAATGAATGAAAAGTCAAATTAACGAACGAATCTATGACTAACATGTAGCCTTTGTGTGCGGGGCAAGTCATTCATTCAGAATTTATACCAATGAAAATTTTCAAAACAGAACTTGCACGTTATAATTTTTACACAAAGTAAAAAAAACTAATATTAAATGTATAGTTTTGATAGAATATTAATTATACATTATTATAGTAAAGTATATTTTTCTAACTAATATATGTATATTATAATAATAAGTTTTTATTTCAGTGCAAATTATCGTGTTTCTTATTGCTATTTGCTTAAGAATTACAGACATTTCTAAATATTAAAAACAAATTAAAAAGTTAAAAAATACTAGAAGTCAAGAAAAATATAAATTAAAAGTTAATGGATTATAGTTAAACTAATATTCATGGTATATATATATATATAGTTATGGGATGAATACTTAAGATTGTATTTTAATTTGAATTTTTAAATATTTAATCTTATTTATCACACAATAAAAAAGGATATTATTTTAAAGTATACTAAGTCTATAATTTTATATGAAAAGTAAAAGTTAACAAACATTATATTCATTACCAAATAATATGTGTTTTAAAATGTATATAGGTACACTCCTGCTCTTAATAAATGTTTGTTCCACTATTTTTGACACTTATTATTTTCATAGATGAAAAAATTTTAAATTCGTGAAATTTAAACCTTTTAAATTTTAAGTAAATAAATTATTCTCACTAATGATTAAAATATTATTTTTTAAAATAAACAATTTTTTTATGAAATATTCGAAATTCTTTATAAAATTGGTTACTTTTATCCTCTAAAGATACTATTACTCGTCTTAATACTCTTTATCAAATTAAAAATTTATATATATCATGATCTTTGCGAAACTAATGTTATCCAAAAAATAATTATGGAAATAGTATATTTAAAAATATATACAAATATAAATATCTTTGTTACCCTCTTAATATTACATCTAACTAGTAAAAATTATATATTACCGATTAAACAAATAAAATGACATCTAATTTAAAAATTCAATTACATAATAATTTAAGGAGGTTACATTAGTTTATTTTCTATCATTTATAATAAAATCTAGATATTATTTTTTCTCTTAATTCTCTCCTAACAACAAACCACTTCTCTCTTATTAGATTACTAATCACATGCGAACAAAAAGGAATAAAAGATTACACAGTAGATCACATAACTAAGAATTAGATACATAAATATTAATTAAATTACAACTGTACATTGAAAATTTTTCTTTACATTTTTTTTTCAAAATTATTCTTAAATGTAACTATTTTTTGAGGTATACAATATTTAATCATTAATTTTTTACAATTATTTTATTTTATTTTTATATTTTAATATCTCATTGGTGATAACTATTAACTTTTTCGCAATAATTTGATTCAATTTTTTTTCAATATCTTAACTATCAAAAGAAAATCAATTAATATATATATAATTATAACATTTAATAAAACATTTTTGTATTGTTATTAGGAAAAGAACTAAAAATTGAGGTCCAGATGCGTCATTGCGCGCGTAAGCGTTTTCTCGCATCTTCCCGTTTTCTTTCTCTGCTCCATTTGGTCCTTCTTCACTGTTCTTCTCTTCTGCAGAAAACTTTTTTCCTCTCTTCTGCTTCAAATCTTTCTCAATTTCTTCAGAATCATAACTAACTTTTCAACCACTCTGATACCAAACAGAGTTAGTTAGTTAGTTTGTTATTTGATGAACGCAATTCGTTCTCGTTGGTTCATGAGAATGGCAGAAAACATTGGAAAGAGCAACCTCGAATCCTCTGCTTCGGCAACAACCTCGCGAAGCTTCTGGCCTTCCGTCTTGCGATGGATACCGACCTCCACCGACCACATCATCAACGCCGAGAAGCGCCTTCTCTCTCTTGTCAAGTACGCTTTTCACCAAACCTAAATCATCCTTTTCTCTTCCTGCAACCGCTACCTGTTTTACGCACTGAACGCGAATCGTTGACAACTTTTTCATGAACTGATTGTTATGGATGTGGTTCACTTGTTCCTATGCTTTTAAATCTCTGAATGTTGTTATTCATCATAAATTTGTAGAAATCATGATGCTTCTTATTGGATTGATAAAGAAATAGTAACTACTTATTCTTAATTACGATTTTTTAAAACACTCCCTGGTTAATGCTCATTGGAAATCACAAATTTTATGGGTTTTACTTATCTAATCAATCTCAATTATTTTTTTGTAGTTTTCAATAAATTTTAAGTAATAAAGAATATGTTAGTAGAAATATTTTGTTAACACTATGTAGCAGAGTTTTTATTAATTATTTTCTGTGAATTGAAAGATTCTGCTTGTAACTTAGATAGGCATAGACATATGGTGGTTCTGGATCATACTACGATTTCTTATACATGAAATAGGTAGCTCTAAGTTTAACTAACTACATAACTGTGGTAACTTCGTCTTCAATAACTGCTGGGGCATCAGCAGGATGAGTTGGATTATTTTACTCCACGTGTAACAGTTACAAAAAAGGGTTTTTAGTCTGAAATTGTAGATTTAAGATGTATATATCTAGGATTGTGATGTTTTTCTTTTTGCTTTTGGCAGGACTCCGTATGTTCAAGAACAGGTTAATATAGGTTCTGGTCCACCAGATTCCAGAGTTAGATGGTTCCGTTCATCGAGCAATGAACCACGGTTTATTAACACCGTCACGTTTGACAGTAAGGATGATGCTCCTACGTTGGTAATGGTTCATGGATATGCGGCGTCGCAGGGTTTTTTTTTTCGTAATTTTGATGCACTTGCCACTCGTTTCAGAGTTATTGCTATCGATCAACTTGGGTCAGCTTTGACTTTACTTCATCCATGATTCCAAAATAGTGTTTTTTGCAACCTGATTATTCAATTAGTCACGTTTTTTTTTTTGCAGTTGGGGTGGATCTAGCAGGCCTGACTTTTCATGCAGAAGCACTGAAGGTCAGTGCCAGAGTTGATTTGGAATTGGGAATGTTTAATGCTGTTGTTTAACTTGAAAGTTACTGTGACAAAATGCTAAAGTTCTTGATACAACAGAAACTGAGGCGTGGTTCATTGATTCTTTTGAGGAATGGAGAAAAGCCAAAAACCTGAGCAATTTTATACTACTAGGGCATTCTTTTGGTGGTTATGTTGCTTCCAAATACGCACTTAAGGTGTGTTTCTTTCTACATTGCATTAAAATGGGTTGTTTGGTTTTCCTTTTTTTAGATTGTTGTTCTGATATATATCTTGTAACTAATATATAGCACCCCGAACATGTAAAACACTTGATTCTGGTGGGACCTGCTGGGTTTTCGTCGGAATCAGAGAGAATTACAAAGTTCTTATCTACATGGAAGGGATCGATCCTGAATCAAATATGGGAATCTAATTTTACACCTCAGAAAATCATCAGGTAGAATTACCAGGTCCCTGTTTTTTTTCATCTTATTCTATGTATACTTTATCATTTTTATTAATCTATAGCTATGCAGGAAATATCATTCAGAAAATGTAAAATATAGAGACACTAGAAATAAAAGCCACTCCTTTATTATTTCAGTTCTTTTGCTGCGCCTTGGTGGTGTACCGCATGCTTCATGATTGGGTTTCAAATGCTTGTTTAATTACTGCGTCTGATATTTAATTATAAAAATGTGGTGATAACTTGATGCAGGCATGGACACCAAAATCTTTAAAATGTTTCCAAATAAGTTGTTATTGAAATTGAATTTTATGCACCATGTATTTATGCACATTTTCACGTCAGTACTTCTGATTCTTTGTTATCTTTTCTAATGGCATTGTTACTGAGTAGACAAATATATGGAGTTAAATTCACATTGTCTCATTATAGAATGATTGGTGGCGGCCTTAAATATAATCCGTAAGTCATGAACGTAATGCTTTTGGATAGAACACATTTTTTGCTTGGTCTAGTCTGTCATATGGAACCTAACTTCTGGTGTGGCAAATTGTTGCATCACAATATTCCTATGAAATATATTGGGGGGTTAGTTGTCGAGGAAAAGGGTTGATTAAAGGTTGAGTATTGATCATAGGAAGACCAATGATATATAGAAAAATATACCTTTTCATGAGTTTTTAAGAAAAAAATGTGATGACAGTTTTTTTTATTTATGGTTTTTCTTTTCATATGTTAACATTTGTTTGTACGGTGTTATCTCTGTTTAATATTTTTTTTCTCATATTTTTTGGCAGGGGTTTAGGTCCTTGGGGTCCTGATATGGTCCGCAAGTATACTAGTGCCAGGTTTGTTACACATACAACTGGGGAAATGCTGACAGAATCTGAATCAAGATTACTGACAGGTATGCTGACATATATCTTTTCTTTTCCCTTCTTTTTTGGAGTACTCAGATAAGAGTGTATTTCTATGTGGTGTTATTTTGCTATTGCAGATTATGTTTACCATACTTTAGCAGCCAAAGCTAGTGGCGAGCTGTGCTTAAAATATATATTTTCATTTGGAGCACTGCCAAGGTCGCCTCTTCTTGACAGGTTTGGTGATCATCCTCCTGTTATATTGATTATTGAATTAACATTTCATTTCTGCATTTCTACATCAAAATACGATGTCTTTAATTGGATGGTTTTTATTAGTAAAACAATGTTATTCAAATTCCAGATGATAATTACGTTATCATATGAAACGAGACTGAGACAAATTGAAGCTTTCTATGGTTTGAAAATCCTATGTGATTATCCCAAATTCTGAACTTGTAAAGGTTTGAGCACGTTGTTTCTACTGCTGTGCCATGTGACCATTGGCTTTAGCCGAGGTTGTGTCAAAACTTTATTACGCTATTGCTTCAGATTAGCCACTCCACTTATACATGATGTACTACATGTTCTCGCTGCATGTCTGATGTTTTTAACCTCCATTTTCTCTTGTTTCACAGGGCATCTGAGTGGAAGGTTCCCACCACTTTCATATATGGTTTTCAGGACTGGATGAATTATGAAGGGGCTCAAAAAGCTCGCAAAAGTATGAAGGTTCCCTGTGAAATCCTTAGGGTTCCTCAGGTATCTCACTTTCTCCATATTCCCAAATAGTGAAGTTTCTTCAATCTTATTTGGATTAATAAACTTCATTCAATGGTAACAGGCTGGGCACTTTGTGTTCATTGACAACCCAAGTGCCTTCCATTCAGCTGTGTTTTACGCTTGCCGAAGGTTTCTGAGTTCTGATCCAGACAGTGAATCCCTTCCTGAATGGCTAACCACAGCATAGGGTATAGTCTTGTTCATGTGCAGTGCTGTCTATGATTATTTACTGTTTTACAAATTAAATTCCTTAATTAATTCAAGCCATGCCTGTTCATGCTTAAATAAAATTTTCATTTGTAAGGGCATTTTAAAAAATAATGTCCTGTAATATAAATCTCATTACTAAAATGTGTTCATTATAACTTTTTATTAGGTTGTTTATTTATTGTGTTATGAATGAAAATTTATAATCAACTACAACTGAAATGTAAATACGATTTCTGTTTACATATATACAGTTTTTTTTTTTTTTTTTTTTTTTTTTTTTTTTTTTTTTTTTTTTTTTTTTTTTTTTTTTATAATCTCAATTGTTTGGTTGAAGAATAAGAAAAAAAATGACATTTAGATCCAGATAATGTAATATATTTGAGTGAAGAGTATATTTGTATTTCTTCTCTTTCAGACTTTTCTTGGCTGTTTTGAAGAGGCAACACATTTGCCCCCGTTTTTCTTCCCTTTTAAGTGTTCCAAATGAAAAAGAATGACTTCTCGAGAAATATTGTAGCATGTTTGGTGTAAATTATTTTGAAGAAAATTATTTATGTGGCAATTCTTATTCGAAAAGAAATAATCATTGTTTAAATCAGTTAAAATATCTTGGTTGAATTTTTTTTATTACGGATCAAATAAATGTACGGTGATTACCCCAACACAAATTGATACAAGTTTTTATAATATATTAATATACAAGAGAAAATTAGTCAAGCTCTTTCCTGCACTTTTTACTTTCACACGGTTTAACCCATTTTAGAATATAAAGTAACTGATGAAAAAACTAACGAATAATATTTAATACACACATTTGTTATACATATAATTATAAAATCATATGCTGTTTTGTTTCTTTAATGATTGTGTATTTATATAGGTCATCTGTTTTCAATAAACCAAACATGATTAGAGGTGTTGGAAGGATTATAATTATTTGCAAATGCTAACTGAAGTATCTCAACAAAGTTCCCGAGTCAACACAGGGGAGTCTATTTGCAAATTCTCCACCCCCATTTTCTGATTCTTTCTTTTATTTTGTTCAAAATATTAATTTTTAGAACATTAAGTTCATCTTTTATGCTGTTCCTTATAAAGATGACTTAAATAAGTAACATTTCTTAATATAACTTATGATTGAATTAAAAATTAAATATTAATGTGTGAGATGAGGATCCTTAAAATTAAATTAAGCATCCAATTTGAAATCTTACTATTAAGGATAATAACTTAAACAGTTTTACACACTGAATAAACAAATCTAATTACCAGTGAGAACATATCCAATAATTCCCCTACAAACAATTTATCCGCTAAAATTTTGTATTAATGTAAATTTTCTTAATATGTCTCATTTTCTTCAATATTTCACATTTCTCTCTTACATCTTATGCAAATACTAAACAGTTAAAAAAAATGCTTAAACAACTCAATGACATATTACGAAGACAAGACAGTATTTTATTAATATGTGACATTTATTATATTGATGAAAATAAAGGAGAATGGAACAGGTTAATTGGCCACTTTTTATGTAATCCCATTCACATTTATTTTACTAAATTTCGAATTTGTGTAAAAATATAAAATAGTTGAAAAGCTTTTCCATTGCGACATGCGATACGCTAGAGAGTAGAGTGTAGCAACAACAGGGTTTTAAGTTCAATGGAAACGCTGCTCCCTCGCGTTGGCCTCGTCCTCTGCACTCCTCACCCAACGATTAACCGTTTTACAAAACCTAACAAGCTCCGTTCCTCCTCCTCCGTCTCCGGTCGCGCCGGAGGTTCCCTCTCCACCACCTGCGCCACCAGCAGATGGGCCGAGCGCCTCATTGCCGATTTCCAATTCCTCGGCGACGCCTCATCGGGCGCCACCGCCACTCTCAGCCCCTCCTCCGTCCCTCCGCGACTGGACCCTCCCGAGCGCTACGTGTCCATCCCGCTCGACCTGTACCGCGTCCTCGGCGCCGAGTCGCATTTTCTGGGCGACGGCATTCGCAGAGCCTACGAAGCGAAGTTCTCGAAGCCTCCTCAGTACGCATTCAGCAACGACGCGTTAGTTAGCCGCCGTCAAATCCTCCAAGCCGCATGCGAAACCCTAGCGGATCCTGCTTCCAGAAGAGAGTACAATCAAGGCCTCGTTGACGACGAAGACGCCGCCATTCTCACTCAAATCCCTTTCGACAAAGTAATTCTCTCTGTTTAGCTTAATTGAAATTTTGATTCTCATACTATAGTTATTTTTTAGTAAATTTGATGCCTCCGTTGTTATTTTTTTTTATTTTTTTTTTCCTTTTAGAGGATTTGAAGTTACTATTTTAATTGTGGAATTTGTGTCGTTAAGAGAAATGTTGATTTGGCGATGCATGGAGTTTCTGATGAGTGTTTCTGTTGAATGTAAAATTGTACAATTGAACTTGTGATAACATGTCTATTGCAGGGACCAATACTGTAACCAAGGCTTCTTCTATTTTCTATTCCTATTTTATTTTTTTTTATCGTATTCTAGTTTGATGTTTGGTTGGTTCACTGACAACTGAAATGGTTGGTTGGTAGGTTCCTGGAGCATTGTGCGTGTTGCAGGAAGCTGGAGAGCCGGAGCTTGTGCTTGAGATTGGGCAGGGTTTGCTTAGGGAGAGGTTGCCGAAGACGTTTAAGCAGGATGTTGTGTTGGCTATGGCGCTCGCTTTTGTTGACTTCTCAAGGGATGCCATGGCTTTGCCCCAACCGGATTTCATTGCAGCTTGTGAGATGCTTGAGAGGGCATTGAAGCTTTTGCAGGTGATTCGCTCTCCTATATGTTCTGTTTGTTCCTTCAAACCTTGAATAAGTAGTTCATAGAATAAATAATACATGCACTGATAATATAAAGTTTCTTTGCGCTGTTTTTGAATCACAAATTGTCTTGTATATATGGTATCTATAGAATCACAAATTCTATTACAATTTGAACTTCTTGATATGACATTATAAGGCAATGATAGCTTATATTCACCTTTGAAATTGTGTTTTAAATTCCATATATGCTGGTTAGCTTGTCTATAAGATATTGCTCTAGTTAATTTATTTCTCTCTCATTAGTTATGTTAGCGTTCTCTCCATCATTTTTTACTCATTTACTGCAATTGTATAAATTATTCGAGAATTAGATTATTGAAGGGTATAATAGACAAAATAATTGCTAATATCATACTTGACTTTGAAAATGACAGACAAATAAGAACAAAATCATCTTCCAAAATGACAATAAAAAGGAGTGGAGGGAGTAACACATTAAGTATTAGAGGAATGTTACATAGCTATAGAGCATGTGATTTTAAATTTGGTCCATTCTTTCATCATATTTTTTTTGAGAGCAAGCGATGTTGCAAATTCGTGACTTGTGGTTCAGAAATAGACTCTCGTGGTGGCAAGACTTAGTTCTTGTACATCTACCCTTCAAGGCACTACTATCTGGAGCCTCCTCTACTGTCTCTTGTTTATTCTTCCAATACAATTTTGAACCTCCAATGTAAAAAGCTTTTGTCATGTTGATGCATTCATAGATTGCTTTTGTCATATCAAAGCAAGCCGCTCTGCTTTTGTATAGACAAAATGGTCTTAGAGGTTGCAATGTGTGAATGAAAAGCATTAAGTATATAATGTCTTTTAAAGCTTTGTAATATTACATTTATAAAATTTCTTCTTGTATTTAATGTGCTATAACATAATTTGCATATAATAATATATGTTGAAGATTTCTGTGTTATACTTCCATTGCTATGTACTGCGCAATAACCTCCCTGATCATGTAGGAAGAAGGGGCAACCAGCCTAGCTCCTGATTTGCAAGCTCAAATAGATGAGACGCTAGAAGAGATAACCCCACATTGTGTTTTGGAACTTTTAGCCTTGCCACTTGATGATGAACATCTAACGCGGAGAGAGGAAGGTCTTCTTGGTGTCCGTAACATTTTGTGGGCAGTTGGAGGAGGGGGTGCAGCAGCCATTGCTGGGGGTTACACCCGTGAAGACTTCATGAATGAGGCATTCCTACACATGACAGCAGCTGAACAGGTTTTCCTAAATAAAATTGTTGAACTTTTCTTTCTAATTTTCTTTGTTTACTTATAAAGAATTTACATTCATCTCTTTCTTACCCTGAAATCCTCTTTTGAAGGTCGAACTTTTTGTTGCCACACCAAGTAATATTCCAGCTGAAAGTTTTGAAGCTTACGGAGTGGCACTTGCACTTGTAGCACAAGCCTTTGTGGGTAAGAAGCCGCATCTTATCCAAGATGCTGATAATTTGTTCCAACAACTTCAACAGACTAAGGTTACAGCTTTGAGGAATGCTGCCTCTGTTTATACTCCCAGTGAGAAGAGAGAGATTGATTTTGCTTTAGAAAGGGGTCTTTGTGCACTGCTTGTAGGGGAGCTAGATGAATGTCGGTCATGGTTGGGACTAGATAGCGATAGCTCTCCTTATAGAAACCCATCTATTATAGAATTTATTATGGAGAATGCTAAGGGGGATGAAGACAGTGATCTTCCTGGACTCTGTAAATTGTTGGAAACATGGCTGATGGAGGTGGTTTTTCCTAGGTTTAGAGATACAAAAGAAACAAGTTTCAAGCTTGGAGATTATTATGATGACCCTACAGTGCTGAGATATCTAGAAAGGCTGGAGGGTGTTGGCCATTCACCCTTAGCTGCTGCTGCAGCCATAGTAAAAATCGGAGCTGAGGCCACTGCTGTCATTACCCAGGTTCAGGCTAGTGTAATAAATGCTTTGAAAAAGGTGTTTCCTGTTGGTTCTGAAGATCAAATTGTGAAACATCTAGAAAACGGTGAGAGAGATGATTTTAACTTTTCTGGAAGTCAGAATCCTCTGATATTAGCAGAAGGGGATTCTTCAGTCAATGTTGATGTTTCTGGAATAAAAAATACTGCTGAGGCAAGTGAAGGCGAATTTATCACGGATGAAATTAAAAATGCAAGTGTGCAGATCATGTGTGCTGGTGTTGTAATTGGACTTGTAACTTTAGTTGGTTTAAAGTTTTTACCTGCTAGGAATGGCTTGCCTCTGCTTCATAAAATGACTGGTTCAGCTGTGGCATCGGATACTATCAACTTAGGTATGGTTTTCGGAAACATCTGCAATTTGGAAGATTAATACATATAATTTCGTATAGATGATCTGAATGATTTATTTGCTGCATACCCAAAATTAGCTTAGAGTAAACTTCACGGCTTCATGCATTGATTGCTTATTATTTCACAGATTCGTTGGGAGATGAAGAAAAAGGAGTTCAACTACCAAAAATGGATGCTAGAGTTGCAGAAGCTCTAGTTCGCAAGTGGCAAAGTATAAAATCCGAAGCTTTTGGACCTGACCATTGCATAGGAAGATTGCATGAGGTATAATATTTGACTGATCTCCATATTTAAGGGAGGGTATGATCTATGTAGACTGATTTCACCCCTTGGTGATGTTAAATCTGGCAATTATGCAATCACACCTGTGCAATTATGCATCTTTAGCTTGTTTACCGTTTTTTCAATGGATTCAGTATCTGGTGTGATGCAATGCAATATCATGTAGGCCATGCTTTTGGAGTTCTGAAAAGCATGGGAATGGTTGGGCTCATAGATTGAAAAGGACTGGACTGGGATTTTGAGAGCAGGAAGCACTCTATATTTTGTTTTACAGATATTAACTGATTACTACACAATCTTTATGATAAACCAACTCCTCCTTCATCACATGATAGGGCCTCCATTCCCCTCCACTGAAAAATCCCCTAAAGTTAATAAACTAGGATTATTGTCGGCTGGTCTAAGTGATTTTTGGACCACCCGGTTGTCCATAGACCTATTATTGTTAATGCAGATGAGTACTTATGTACATTTAAACTTTTAATATTTATTTTTATGTTTTTGAACGGACTGGGTTGCTGGGTTCACCGATGGCTGTTTATGAGCGGAGCACCTTATACAAATCCAACAAACAATTCCCCTTCTCAATCTACTCCCTTTGCTATCCATCCCTCACTCTGATCTAGATGGGTGTTGCGTTTCCATCCTTTTAATGTCTGAGAGAGGAACCTAATTAAATTTGATTTCAGATCGGAAAATCCAAATCAGGTCAAATACCATTAATTATAACATGAGCCCTTAGATGCGATTAATCGGATCATTAGCACATTTTGGCAAAGTCACATGTTATGGGATATTGAGAGGCAACTTCAGAGTGTACTTTATTATTTGTAGGATTTTCTTTTTCCTGGACCAGTAAAAAGTTTCTGTTGATTTTGTTGCTGACAACAGTCTCGAGGCAATTATATTTCTTTGTGTATGAAGTTTTGCTGAAAGTTATGATCTGATAGGTTTTGGACGGTGAGATGTTGAAGGTATGGACTGATCGTGCTGCTGAGATTGCAGAGCGTGGGTGGTCCTATGACTACATCTTGGAGGACCTCAACATCGATAGTGTGACCATATCACAGAATGGGCAGCGTGCAGTGGTGGAAACAACTCTAACAGAGTCTACTCACCTAAATGCCGTAGGCCATCCACAACATGATGCTTCTAACAGCAGAACCTACACAACAAGATATGAGATGTCTTTTTCAGGTCCAGGATGGAAAATTGTTGAAGGATCTGTCCTTGAGTCCTAAGCATATTATTGTTTTGTAACTCGTATGTATATCTCTATCAGGTAATCACACTTCAGTTTCAATCGATCACCCTATATCCACTACCTTTATGTGCACTTCTTTTTTAAACGCTGCGCACTTTTAAAGCACGTATCATAGTAAAGCCGTAAACACCGGCGGTGTTTGCCATTCGGATGTCAAACCCCTGCTTTACTTGCATTTGTTTGGAAACGGATGATGAAATGAAAAAGGAAACTGTCTCGTGTTTAGATAATTAGGAAATGAATAAATCTAAAGCTTGAGATTGTAATTAACCACTTTAGTATCTAATTTCATTAAAATTTTACAGTAGCACCTAAATGTTGTAAACTATTTATCATTTCAGTTCCTGATTCACTATGTCAATCGATAATCACTAGAGATCTTGAACGAATGTAGGACAGAAACGAACTTCAACAAATGTGTAATTTCACAAAAGCAAAACTGTAATCCTTAACCCCCAATAACCATCTGGATGTTTATATATATATATATAAATTTTATGGGTCCTGGAATAAATTTATGCATGTAACAAAAGAATTAAATCAAGCGTGATACATTTCAATCACTAGTTACAATTTAACTTTACAAGATAGTAACTTCAATTCATACTTGAAATTAAAATAAACCAATATTTTTTTATACTTCGGAAAAAGAAAAAAAAAACAAAGGAAATAAACTACACGCTTCTACTGAACACTGCCTATTGCATCAGCAGGCAAACTATTATGACAAGCTTGAGGGCATTTGGTATGCACTAAAACGTCATCTGCATGACCAACTCCTAGTTTGGCTAAAATTGTCTGCAAGTGCATTTCCTTCGGTAAGAGTGTGCTGGAAGGTAATGTTCTAATCACGAGTGGTGCAAACAATTCATCTAGGATATGTTAAGATTGACATTTCTGAGCTCTAAATGAAAAAAGTGGGATGCAAAGGGACAAATATTACACATACTATTTTATGTTCTTTTCGAAGGATTGTTCGTTTTGGTACGGGATAACTTTGTTATGATTTGTGGTAATAAGATATTAGAGTGTGAAAAAGGAAAAGGGTATTAATAATTTTTCATCATTCTCTACTTTTAAATGAAGGGAGACTTAAAGCTTTATTGGAACTTTTTTTAATCAATAATAGGTTAGGTCTAAAGAGTCCCAAAAGAAAAATAAAAATGGTTATTACATGTTGATACTATAATCTTTATCTTTTAATGTTATCTTTTGAATTCTCTATGATAGAATGTAGGTCATCATATGTAGCCATCACGTTATGAAATTGTATCTTCTTAAGATATCAATCATCAACGAGTAGTTTTCTTTATCTGCTTAATAGCTCTTTTTAACGCTAGATTGTAAGGAATATCACTGATATAGTTGTTTGCATGATAGGGTTGTACCAAAAAGAATTCATGATGCAGTTGGTTGCCTTGATATAATAATACATATCACGTGGATGGTCGGAGGCATGAAGCATGTATTTTGTAATAATGTTGAAGTATGGTATATGCAGAATATCTTTCCATATACGTTCTCCGAGTCGTAGGCTTAAAGGATAAGCAATAGCAGGACAAAGGATTACAGTAGGACGTATGTTAATGGTGCATGATATGCTGATGAGAGGGTCCATTGTTATCCAAATGCTTTTTGTGCATGATGCATGGCTGTTGATTGTTCTATTGCCCAAATTATATCCCCTAATGCATGGACAATATGTCACAGCAAAACTAAATAGATTTAATTTAATGGGGTCAGATTAATCAATCTATGTTTTTAGTTCCATTACTTCTTTATCATGATACATATCCCATTAAAGTTCTCTTAAACCTATACTTATTTGGTTGAACGAACTGAATAATGATCTTGGAACATTCTCTGTCGAAGTTGGAGAAACCGATAAATTTTTGCAGTATAATTTTGATCATTGGGAGGAAACTTTACCATCAATCGGCACAATTTGTAAAAATAAAGTAACAACAGTATGCTAAAACAGGTGCCACTTTATTTTAACTTGGAACTTCCCTGTTTATGTTAGGTATTTTTTTTTTCCTGATAATAATTGTAGTAGTTTTAGTAAATCTTAACTACTGCAATTATATCATTGTGAAGTTTTTGTAATCATATATTTGACCAAACTTTCAAAAGTGGCTAACAAAGATATGTTAAGCATTGCATTGCATCTTTTGAGGGAATTCGAAATATCTGTATTCCATTGGAGAATGGGGCAAGGGTGGCAGAATATGATTAGAGAAACAAGCCGAAGCAAAGAGAGGAGGAAGTTTTTGAAGAACTCATTGCTACGATATTTGCCAGTGGGGACAAAGTGAAGGCTAAGTGATCTCAATGTTTACTACCTAAAGTGTTTTGCAATTTTTTATACGTGGGGACCTGTTCATGGCACAACATATATATATTGAACAGTCACAACTCCTACAAATTTAACGTTTCCTTTTTCTTTCTCTACTTCGTCTCAAAAATGAGAAGTTTTGGGGTTCTCTTCTCACTCCTTGTGGTGACAATGGTTGGCCATAGAGGTGAAGAGGTGAAAAATGGCACCTTTCATCATACTCAAGGCAATGCCACTTTAGCAACTCTCTCACATCAAGGTGAGAACCATGAACTAAAAGGAAAACACAATGCTTCCTTGAATGAAGTTTTGTTCAACACAAGCAAAGATAGTTGGGGAGGAGGAGGAGGTGCTGGTGGTGGAGGGTTTAGATGGGGATGGGGTGGTGGTGGAGGTGGTGGTGGTGGTGGTGGAGGAGGAGGAGGGAGTGGATGGGGGTGGGGTGGAGGAGGAGGTGGATGGTGGAAATGGGGATGTAGAAGGGAAGCAAGACATGGTAAAGGGAAACATAGAGTGAGGGGTTTAAGGCACCATCACACATCCAACAAGGAAGAGTATAGAATGGGAGAGTTTGCACAATGCATGGGAAGAACAAGGTGCCAAGGTATGAGGTTGGATTGTCCTCTTCAATGTGGTGGACCTTGTTTCTATGACTGCCTCCATATGTGCAAGGCTCATTGTCGTCGACCTTGATATATGATAAATTTTGATTATATTTGAGGTAGAGATTAATTTGGACCACATGAACTAAGATTACGTACCTATAGTTAGATCTTCTTGAAATATGTTCAACTACTCAAGCTAATTCCTCAATGCATTCATTGCTCATTTGTGTTTGTTCCCAATGATTTAAGGTGGACACAAGTCTAAAATCATGCATTGTATTTGTTAAGGTAAGAAATTATGTTACATCTTGTTTAGAGTGTGGTTTGTACTGCTGACATGTGGTTTGTACTATTCTTTATGTCTGTTTTACTGAGAAGGTGGCTTTTTCTATTCTTGTTATTAGCGTTTGTGTTACCATTTTGCATGAGGGGTTAACCCAAATAAGTAACTACGAAATGGTGAGAAATAAATAAACAAGAAACACTGCAAAGATGGTGTCTTTTATTCAAACTCCTATTTTCTTCTGCTCAAATAGATATGATTAAGTTTGTTCTTGATCCAAAGTTCTTTGACCATATATAACATCCTAGGAGGCACAATTGACAATTGTTGTTTTATGTTATGTGTTTGATAACTTCTAAGAAACTTAGTATTATTGAAGTTTTAAAATGTAGAATTTATGTTCACTTCTTGCCCATTAATTCTTTGAGCACCGCTAATTCATATTAATTAAGAGGGAAGTTGTGAATTAATGAAAGTTGATAAATTTTGGGTTCGGAATTGAGTTATTTATGGTAGGGATCCACAGAGCAATGATTGTACTGTGCCTAGGAGCAGAGCAGATACAATAAGTCAGACTGTGTCCACATGCAGGGATTTTAATCTTCTAAAATATTTTTAGAAAATAAAATATAACTATTAATTTATTAGAATCTCTTTTATTATTATTTTTTTTTCATCAATTATTATAAACTAGTACATCTTTTTTAACTATAATTTCATGTTTAGATTTGTCAAACATTTTTAATAAGTTCTTTATAAATATATTATCATTACTATTATTTTAATGTAATTCATATATATAAACTGTTTAAATTTAAGAAAAAAATATTTATAAATTAAAAAAATATTTATCTAAGAATTATGTTAATTTATGTACAGTTTGTTCAAAATGTACACAACTAATTTATGAAATTTATATGAAATATTTTTTTTATTTATAAGTAAATTTTATTTAAAATGATTTATTAAAAAGGTTTAAGACAGGAAACCCAAAAAATCAGATAATAATGGGAAATATACAGTTTGAAAAATTAAAAAAGAAATCTAAATTTTTTATTTATTATCACAAAAATAAATCATACACAGGCATTGAATATTGAAAAAACTAATTAAGCATTTAATATATCAGTGAACTCTAATTAGATGAGAGTCACATCTTAATTGATTGTATTATATATGTATTAATAAAATATTATAAAATAAGATGAGCCAGATCTGTTTATGTTTTTAATAATTTGATAATCAAATCGAACTAATCTGAATTTTTTGTTGGTTTGGATACTTTAACTTGAATTCATTTGGTGAGAAATTTGAGTAGCATTGATGAAGAGTTGAATTAATTCCATTCACTTTGTTGGCTTTGTAAAAAGAAAAATGAATGAAAATGGAAAGTGAGAAGAAGGTAGCTGGACGCAATTCCTTGTTTGGAGATGGTAACAGGAGAATGATGAAGAGGGTACAATTGCTCCTACAAATGAATTTCCTATGTACAGTGCCATCCATTCAAACCCTTTTCACCAAACGTGGCCCTTCTCCTCTCTGTCTTTATCTTTTGGCCAAACCCATCACAATCACCATCACATCATCATCAAATTCATCTCTTCAATCATCTTCTCCATCACCCCTTTTTCCATTTTTCATCTCCATCTACCAAATACTTCTACTACTACAACACTACTAAAAACACACACTTTCCCTACTCAATTGTCACTATTTCAAACAACATAACCCTCACATTTGTAATATGCCCACCAACTTTCCAAAGATAGTTATCACTGTCTTCCACACACATAAAACCATATAAATATCTTGAATGTCCATTTGTGATTTTCCAAATATATTGTACATTATCATTTAATTGTTACCGAGTAAAACAAATTTATTAGCTTTTTTTTCATTATGGTCTTAAAATGTGTGATAGAGATGTCTTTTACACTCCTTACCAAACACTTTTTTTCTGTTCTAAACATGTGTCAAAATTAACATGCATGTGGAAAAGTTTATATTTACAATCAGTGGCAGAAAGGTACACAAATTTATGAAAACAAATTAAGGAAAGATGGAAAAAAAGGTCCAACAGGACTACATTAAAAACATCGACAGAGTAAAAAAACATGAGAAGAGGGTCTGTTAAATCTGGTTCGTGAGATTGAAAACTGAGGCTTGTTTGTTGGTTTGTTTCTACCATAGAAACCTTCCTCTCTTGGAATTGGAGTGAGGACTAATCTGTGGCACAGTGAAATTATCATCCTTCAACCTCGATCTGCTGCTACCTTTGATGTTGCTCTCGCTTTGACCAATCACTTTATCCATCTGTGAATGACTCAGAAGAGGTGGTGGCGCTTGAGGAACCCATATCCCCACCTTCTCCGTTGAGAAGGAACCCACATGACCCTCCATCTCACCATCAAACCTTGGCATCACTTCATCACTCTGCAGTTCATCCAATCTCAGATCCAACCACAAAACAACATAAAAAACAAATTTTTCATGCAGTTTCATAACATAATTTAAGTTTCATCATGTTTTAGATATACTATCAGAATTGAAATTTCATCCAATTAATATATGTAATATCATATCAAAGATCAACTATTAATTCAGAAACTCTAATATTTATAGTACCCAAATGATCCGTCATAGAAAATCTACCATCTTCATGTTTTCAATGTAAAAGAACAGAGGAATCAATTGATTTCAATAATTGAAAGAAGATAGCAGGGACGAAAGGTCAAACCTTAGAGAAACCAAAGGGAACAGAATAGGAATCGAGAAAGTCTTCAACCTGCCACCCAGGAAGAGTCTCTATCAAATACTCTGATATGCTGCTAGCAGAACCCGTTGTTTCAACACCAATCTTACTCACGGTGGAAGATAAAGGTATTGTTTTTTGATGCGAAACGTCAAGAAGAGAATCAGGGGCTGAGTTTGAAGGAGAGGTAGTTTCTTGCGATGAAGAAGAAGCAGAAAGTTTAACACCAGTTAGAAGGAACCTATCGTGCTTAAGGGTGTGTTCGTTAGCAGAGTGAATCGACACGTCACACTCTCTGCACAGAATCGCCCTGTCTTGCTGACAGAACGTGAAGGCTCTTCTCTCCTACAACACAAAAAAGAATCCATCTTCAACAAAAAACAAATTCAAATATCTGAAATTTTTTTTTTTTTCTTTTTGTTTTATCAGTTACTGACCTGACAAATATCGCAGAGAGGGTGTTGTTTGGGTCGGAGAAGAGAGAAACGTTGGTGTTTGGAGGCTAGTTTGTTGGCGTGGTGGATGCGGTGGTCGCAGCCGTCGCAGAGGGCGGCTTCATCGGCGGTGCAAAAGACCGACGCATCGTGTTTGTTACACACGTCGCATTGGATCTTCATGGTTTAAAGTTGAAGTTTTTAGTGAAGTTTTGAGAAGAAGGAGAATATAGAAAGCGTGGGGTTTTGTTGTGAAATGGTTATGAAAAGTGGGAAGTGATTGAGATGCATAAATATGGTCAAATGGGTCCTAAGTCACCCACTCACTCATTCACTCACCGTCCAAGATCCTACTTCTTCTTCTTCTTCTTGCTTTTGATTTTTTTCTCAAAAGAGAAAGAAAAAAAAATGTTACTTTTGTTGGAAATAATATCCTAGTTTTTTAAGATTGAGTGTTGTTGATTTTTAAAAACCTTAACAGTGTAAGATGGGAATTTTTATCCTCAATCCTTGTCTCTCCAATCAATGAGTGTCACGTTTCAAATTATAGTTTCACCTCACTTAGCACTAGTATTATTTAATTTTATTTTAAACTTTTTAATAATGTAAGCAAAGTGAATGGTAGGTACATTATGATAATTATTTGGGTTTTGCTGTCATAATCCCATTTGATCTGTTCCCTTCTGGACATGGGTTAGCCTTGTATTAATGCAGAATTTCAGTGATGGTTTTGTTTTCATGTTATGAAGCTATTCATCCTTGACTTTTTTTCCAAAAATGTCTATGATTATCAATAATGCTGAGCTTCAACGTGGAACTGTTCTCTTATGTGCTGTCAATTGTGAACCCTTTTATTGTATTCTTGAAGAATTATGTTTTGTCAACAGGATTTTAGTCTTTACTAATTATGAGTTCCCCTATGCAATTCATAGTCAATGACATGCTTTTGCAATAATAAAGTTCATTCAAGAGTTAATGTTTACAACAAGTTTTAGTAACAAAATTACAAAAATGAAAAAGCAAATATTATATTCACTAATGACTTAGTAAAAAGGTGTTAAGTCTTGTTCACGAAGGTGTTGAACTATTAATGCAAAAGTCTAACCCAACAAGATTTTAATTAATATTTCAAAATAATTAAATGTAAAATATGATCATGTTTTATTTAAAATATGATAGAAATAACAGATTATATAAGATATAAATATTTTGTCTAATAGATAATATAACACCATGTAACAGTCTTTTATTTAATAAAGTGCATATAAAAATAGATATTATACATTGTGTATAAAAAGCTTTAATCTTTCTAACATAACCCTTTAGGTCAAATATACACTGATATTATAGGTGAGATGGAATAATCACGGTGATAATTAGTCTGAATAAGTCTCATGAATTAAAAAGATTCAAAAAAACTTTAAATTTATTTAACTAACAACTCAACCCTTCTTTTTTCTGTTTTCGCATGAACAAACTTAGACTTGAAGATATGATTATTAATGGACTATTAGGATCTTTGCAAGATTGTGAAAAAGATTGGGGTACCCTTTAGTACCAAATGTTACTTCAATTTGAAAAACTAAGATTGAAAAACTAAGATCGAGGATTTTCTAACCTTTGTGGGAGAAAAAAGTGAAGTAATTAAGGAGAGAATGTGATATTGTTGAAGTCTCCCTCTGGTTCTAATCTTAGGAATGTTGATATCAAATTTTTTTTCTTATCGTAAGTTTTGCCAAACCAAGTCTTCAAATCTAACCCAATAAATTTTGTAAATCTAGCTCAATCAAAATAAATACTCTAAACCAAAGTAGAGCGTTGTTGGGACCAATTTCTATCAATTTCGACATAATTGCAACAGTTTTGAATTTGATTTATATTTTACAGAACCCATTAAAATATGTAGTAAATAATCATAATAAGAGTCTATAAAAGAAAAAACAGGGAAAAAAAGAAGAAAAGTCTTGTGAATATTCTCTCCTTTATACCCAAAGCATATAAATGAATGGCCTACTCTGCTCTACAATTGACGCAGGATGAAGGGAACGTCATTGTCTTAATTCATTATATGCATTACTCATAATAAACTGAACAGTTGAAAGAATCTTCTAATGTTATACTTTATTATTAATGTATTAGGTGGCTTGGTCTACCGTCCTTATTAGATATTTTTTATTTATAAAATACAATTTAATTTAAATTCATATTAATAGTTAAAACACATTAAGTTTATTTTATTTTTTATATTTTACTATCAAGTTATTATTTAATATATTTAACCATAGTTTGAATATGGTTATAATATAATTTTACTATCATATTACGATTTAATATAACATAAAATAAATAAACATGATTATAAGATAATATTTTACTATAAAATTATCATTTAATACAAAATATACATTTAAAAATAATACAAACGAATTTTCTTTAAAAAAGGGATTTGTTATTAAGATTTTTCTTATTAAGTTTTCAGCATATGTTATTTTATGAAATTTCATATTTTGAGTTATTTTTTCTCTACTTCTATTTTGGGCAAATTTCCCAAACTGGTATAATTTTTTTTTTAAATTTTAGAAATTGTGTATTTTTTTTATTTCTGGATATAGGTAAATTATGCATAAGAGACACTATATCATTGTGAAGGAATCATGATCCTATTCCACGTTTTAATATAAGATTAAATAAAATTTGTGAAAAGAGTACACCTTCTTAATTTATTAGATGAAATTGTACAACTAATATTTTAATTAATAAATTAATTAATATAGTGAGAATATTGTACAATAATTTTAGTGAGGTTACTATTCTCCACCCATTCCTCTTTTATTTTTTTTGACACATGTGATCATTGTTAATCTGTAACTAAAATAAATGCAAATTTAATTTGAATAGAATAGTGGTTACTGAGAAGAAAAGTTACATGTCATGAATTTATAATTCTTAATATAGAAATAGATTTAGTTAGTAATAGATATAATTTAAAAACTAACAATAAATTTATTTAAACAATTATATAATATTTTAAAAATTTTCATTCTAAATTTATTGCTAAATCTTAATTTTATTTTAAATTATTTTTATATTAATAACTAAATTCAAATATTAAACTTAAACTTAATTTTGCTAAATATATTTTATTACTAAATTTTAGTTTAATTTAATTTTTCTTTTCAAAATCAAACTTATTTTTAATTTAGTTCAATATATAAATCTCATACTAATGTCATTTTTTATTTTAATTTAAACAATAATCCCCTCAATCATTATTGTTTAATTTCAAATTAACTTCATATTTGTTTCAATTTAATTTCAACCATTTTTATCAATAAATAAAACCAGTTTTGTAACTGTACATTTATTTTAGTTGCACATTAGCAATACATCACACGTGCAAAACAAAATAGAAGAGGAATAGGTGAAGAATATTAACCACCTTAAAATCCTACCGTATTCTCACCATATTAATTAACTTATTAATTAAAATTTTGGCTACATGGTTTTATTTAGTAAACTAAAATGGTATTCTCTTTCTACAATTTCATTTAATTAAATTAAATAGTGGAATAGGGTCACCATTTTTTCATAATGATATGCACAATTTACCCATAGTCGAAAATAAATAAAAAAATGCACTATTTTAAAAATTTTAAATAAAAATTACACCAGTTTAAAAAATTTAATTCTATTTTGATTGGTTGATATGTCACGGTTAAGTTTTATTGCTTCAAAATCAACATTTTATTTGGTAATGGTTCTCTTACGAAGATGTAATGTTCTTTTTAGGTTGTTTTTTCTCCTTCAGTCAGTAATGATTTTTTTTTTAATTTTTTTTTATTTTAATTTTTTTCAATTTGGTTATTTGTTTTAGAAAATGAATCAATGTAATTTCTTCTATCATATGGTGAGAATACATTACTACACTAACATGTAATATTTTTTTATATATATATATATATATATATATATATATATATATATATATATATATGTATATATACATTTTTTTTATTTTTAACTCGTGACGTGTCATTCATTATTCATATACTTGTCATTATTTATAATATGATTAATTTGATGGGAAGAACTATATTAACTCGTTTTTTCTCTTAAAAATAAAACCAAATTAAGAATATTTAAAATAGTGGAATGAAATTAAAAAGAATCATTGTAATATTGAGAAAAAAAAGACCATAAACCTTTTCACATGAGTTGTCGAGAGTAAAAATATTAAATATCAAATGGGTGTTGTAAAATATACAAACTTTGAGTTATATATGGAGGGTTTGAAAAACTTTGCTTTTATAAAAAAAAAAAAATTGACTTATAGGTTAAAATCTTTGTTATGTGAAAAGAAAATTTACATGATAAGTAACTTTGCAATATAGGTAGGTGGTGGTAATTATAAAAGTGTCATACTTGATTACAAACTAAATCTTCTATTAACTTGAGTGAGAATAATACAAAATATAGTTGTTTTTGAGTTTATTAGTGACATGCACATTTATAGTTATATAGTACGTTGATTGCATTTTCTATATGTTTTATTTCTATTTTTTAATTTATTTTTTTATTATTAATAAATTGAGTTCATTATATATATATATATATATATATATATATATTTAATTTATTTTTTTATTATTAATAAATTGAGTTCATTATATATATATATATATATTTATCTTAATTTTTTATTTTTAACTTATCTGACCTTTATTTATTATTTTCATCGTAAATTTTCTTATAAATATTATTTTTGGTTAATTCTAGTAGTGTTGGATTATAAATTTTTTTTAGGAATTAAAAATGAACCTACGATTTGATGGATTTAGAATTTTTTACCACTTTTTATGAGTTTTCAAAATTGAGAAAAAGTTACTACAAAACTTATGCTGATTAATTATTATTTTTATTTTAGTTTAAACTTTTATAATTGGACTTATGAACTTCAAAACATATATATCTCATATAAATAGTTATTGTATCATATATTTATCTTTGTCACCAACTTCAAAAACAATAACAATACATTTACACATAAAAAAATTCATTAATTATCCAATGTAAACAACTCGATGAACGAAAATTAATTAATGTATTAATCAACTAAATAGCCACTATATCTCTTCTGTCAATCTTAATCAAGTGAAGGGGATAAAGCTCTAAGGACTTTTCGAGATAATGCGTTATTTGAAAGGTTGCATAAAAAATTTAGTTTGAACTCATAGATTCTTTAACCTTAAAAATATAACTCTAAAGTTAATGGATATTACAACTCACTTCAACATAACCAATAAAAACATTAAAGCCTAGAAATAACCACGATTTTATTATCTACCCTTCGATTCTCCATGTTTCTTTTTCAAAAGTAATGACATACAAAAACATATTGATTAACCATTATAGAAGTATAGAAACAATAAAGAATTTTTTTTATTACAATTTTTTTATACTAAATAATAATTTAATAGCAAAATATCCCAAAGTTTTAATGTATGTGTTGAATTTAAATTAAATTATCCTTATCAAATTGACAATCCATTCTTACTATTGCAACTGAAGGAAAATGATTAACTTAGAGAATAAAGAAACAAAGAAACAATATTCTTTGATGACATCGACGAGACTAGCTAGCTTCTTCACTGGTTGCAATATTAATGAATAGGTTCTTCATAGTTTATACGCATTATACGTCCATCAATTCCATTGTTCTGGTTCTTCCATCACTATCTTTTATGTGCATTCTTCAATCATAAAACTCAAACATCACACACTATACTATGCCTTGGATAATGTTTTTTTTTTTTTTTTACTTTAC
>Ga0209700_100475_pt1 | contig 75362 bp, 27 predicted proteins | sample SiratroredBW_FD_187528 | JGI IMG/M metagenome (GOLD analysis project Ga0209700, IMG submission 187528) | Root nodule microbial communities of legume samples collected from California, USA - Siratro red BW (SPAdes) (version 2) | ecosystem: Host-associated > Plants > Roots > Nodule | place: USA... | reverse complement strand
AAAACATCATATAAAAAAAATAGCAAAAAAAAAGAGAAAAAAAAAAGAAAAGAGAAGAAATATTATAGCATTTTGCGTTTCTGTTTTAGAAATAAAAAACCCATATTTTATATTCGTGGACAATATTTATGTATTTTAAAGTTAAGACCCTTGTTCCAAAAGATAATGGGTAGAAACCTTAATAACATCAAAATGAAAATACCTTGTTTTCAAGGGAGGAATGCTCATGAAATATATCTAGAGTAGGAGAAGAAAATGGAGTTCATCTTTGACTGCCATAATTATTCAAATGCAAAAAAGGTGAAGTTGGTTGTGATAGAGTTCATTGATTATGCCATAGTGTGGTGGGATAAATTAGAGTTGAGTAGGAGGAGAGATGGAGAGAGATCAGTAGAAACATGAAGAGAAATGAATACTCTAATGAGAAAGAGGTTTGTTCCCAGCCATTACTATAAAGACATCTACCAAAAATTATAAAGATGTATGCAATGCCCTAAATGTGTGGAGGACTATTATAAGGAGATAGAGATGACAATGGTGAGAGCTTATGTGAATGAAGATAGAGAAACAACAATGACATGATTTCTCAATGGGCTGAACAAAGAAATTGCACATGTAGTGGAGTCGCAACACTATGTAGAATTAGAAGACATGGTGAATATGGGCATTAAGGTGGAAAGGCAACTTAAGCAAAAAGGATCTCTAAGTACAACATTGGTTCTGATTCATCCTACAAACCGAGCTGGAAGAAGGACGAAAAGGGTATTCTAAAGGAAGCAGCTAAGAACAAAATTGTAGAATATTTAAATGGAACGGTAAAGCTAAAACTCAATCCTCTAGAAATAGGGATATAAAATATTTTAAATGTCTTGGTTTAGGTCACATATCATCACAATGCCCAGACAAGAGAGTTATGGTTCTGCGTGACAATACTGTGGAAAGTGGAAGTGAAGGTGATAAATCTATGGTTGAAACTGAAGAAGAAAGTGATGAAGTTGAGTATGCAGCTGAGGGAGAAGTACTTGTAACTAGATGTGTTCTAAATTTCCAAGTTAAAGAAGATGACATTGAACAACAACGGGAGAATATTTTTCATACTTGTTGCCTCATCAACAATAAGGTGTGTAGTATGATCATAGATGGAGGAAGCTACATAAATGTTGCGAGTACCACATTGGTTGAGAAGCTGAACTTGCAAACCCTTAAACATCCCAAACCTTATAAATTGCAGTGGCTGAATGAATGTGGAGAGATTTGGGCAAAAAAACAAGTTATAATTTCATTTTCAATTGGCAAATATAGTGATGAAGTGCTTTGTCATGTGTTCCTATGCATACTTGACATTTACTCTTTGGGAGACCATGGGAGTTTGATCGGAGGATAACAAAGGATGGTTACACCAATAGATACTCATTTGTGAGAAATAACAAAACCATCACCTTTGCACCACTTACTCTTAAGCAAGTTTATAAAGACCAGTTGAAAAAGAAAAGAGAAAGAGAGAAAAAAGAGAGTGAGCAGAAGAATGAGAAAAGTAAAACAGAAAAAAAATGAGTATGAGCTAAATGAGAAACAAGAAAGAGGAGAGCCTAAAATAGCAGAAAATTTTTTATGCAAAACCAAGTGAAGTGAGGGTAGCCTATTTTACCAAACAACCAATACTTGTATTTGTCTACAAGGAGGCTTGCTTGACCTCTAATTCAGTTAACCTCTCTCTTCCTAGTTCTGTTAGTTTATTGTCGCAGGAATTTGAAGACTTGTTTCCATAAGAAACCCCTAGTGGATTGCCACCCATTAGAGGAATTGAGCATCAAATAGATTTCATTCCTAGTGCAACTATTCCAAATTGGCTAGCCTATAGGTGCAATCCTGAAGAAACCAAAGAATTACAAAGGCAAGTTGAAGAGCTTTTGGCAAAAGGACATGTAAGGGAGAGCTTGAGACCTTGTGTAGTTCCAGTTCTACTTTTGGCAAAGAAGGATGGAGCATGACGAATGTGTTGTGATTGCAGAGTTGTAAATAACATTACGGTAAAGTATTGTCACCCTATCCCTAGGTTAGATGACATGCTTGATGAATTGCATGGTTTCAATGTTTTCTCAAAAATTAATTTGAAATTTGGATACCATCAAATTAGAATGAGGGAATGTGATGAGTGGAAAACTGCATTCAAAACAAAACATGAACTGTATGAATGGTTGGTCATGCCATTTGGACTCAGTAATGCACCAAGTACTTTTATGCGATTAATGAATCATGTGTTGTGTGAATTTCTTAGCAAATTTGTTGTTGTATATTTTGATGATATTCTGATTTATAACAACAATCTTGATGAACACATTAACCATTTCCATTATGTTCTTGATGTTCTTAGAAAGGAAAAGTTGTATGCAAATATGAAAAAATGTTCCTTTTGCATGAGTAAAATTGTTTTATTTGGCTATGTTGTAAGTGCTTAAGGAATAGAGGTGGATGGAGAAAAGGTAAAAGCCATAAGAGAATGGCCAACACCAACTAGTGTTACTGAGGTAAGAAGCTTTCATGGCTTAGCAAGTTTTCATAGACAATTTGTGAAAAACTTTAGTACCATTGTTGCGCCTCTAACTTAGGTTATTAAGAAATCTGTTGGTTTTAAATGGGAAGAAGAACAAAATAATGCATTTCTAAATCTTAAAAATAAATTGTGTTCTACATATGTTTTGTCACTTCCAGATTTTAACAAAACATTTGAAATAGAATGTGATGCATCCGGTATATGTATAGGTGCTGTTTTGATGCAGGAAGGGAGACCAATTGTCTATTTCAGTGAGAAATTGAATGGGGCAGCTCTAAAATACCCAACTTATGACAAGGAACTTTATGCACTTGTGATGCTTTAGAGAATTGACAACACTACCTTTGGCCGAAACAATTTGTGATTCACATTGATCATCAATCCTTAAAGCATATAAAGGGTTAAAGTAAGCTGAACAAGAGGTATGCCAAATGGATGAAATTCATTGAGCCTTTTCCATATGTAATCAAATACAAGAAAGGTAGGGAAAATATTGTTGCTGATGCCTTATCAAGAATGTATGCTCTACTTACTTCTCTTGATGCAAAGTTAATTGGCTTTAAATATGTAAAGAAATTGTATGAACATCACTCTGACTTTGCACAAATTTTATTGCATGTGAAAAGGGGGTATTCAAGAATTTTCATAGAGTTGACAATTACTTGTTCAAAGAAAACAAATTATGTGTACCACAATCTTCTATGTGAGAGTTGCTTGTGAGGGAGGCCCATGGAGAGGATTAATGGGACATTTCGGGGTGAAAAGAACTTCAGACATTCTGCATGAACATTTCTTTTGGCCTAAGATGAAGCATGATGTTGAGAAAATTTGTAATAGAGGCGTTGCCTGTAAGAAAGCTAAATCAAAAGTTTTGCCACATGGATTGTACACACCCTTACCAGTACCTAATGAAATTTGGGTAGAATTATCTATGGATTTTGTTTTGGGGTTGCCTAGGTCAAAAAAGGGAAAAGATTCAAGTTATGTGGTAGTCGATAGGTTTTCAAAAATGACACATTTTATTCCTTGTCACAAAACTGATGATGTTGTTCATGTTGCAGAATTATTTTTCAAAGAAATTGTGCGACTTCATGGAGTGTCAAGAAGTATTGTATCTAATAGGGATACAAGATTTCTTAGTCATTTTTTAAAGGTGTTGTGGGGCAAACTTGGAACAAAGTTACTGTTTCTCACTTCACATCACCCACAAACTGATGGTCAGACCGAAGTTGTCAATAGAACATTATCTCAGTTGCTTAGGACCATTGGTCAAAAGAATTTGAAAATTTGGGAAGATTGCTTATCATATGTTGAATTTTCTTATAATAGAACTGTGCTCTCATATTCGAATATTTCTCCTTTTGAAGTAGTGTATTTTAATCCGTTAACACCGATGGATTTGATACCTTTACTTATTGATGAACGAGTCAGCCTTGATGGGAAAAAAGAAAGTTGAGATGGTGAAGAAACTACACGAACAAGTTAAGTAGCAAATTGAAAAGAAAAATAAGCAATATGCATCTCATGCCAACAAAGGAAGGAAGCGAGTCGTTTTTGAACCAGGAGATTGGGTTTGGGTGCACATGAGAAAAGAAAGATTTATAGCCTAAAGATAATCCAAATTGGCTCCTAGGAGAGATGGACCATTTCAAGTCATTCAAAGAATAAATGACAATGCTTACAAAATTGACCTCCTAGGTAAGTATAGTGTTAGTGATACTTTTAATGTTGCTGATTTATCTCCTTATGATACAAGTGAAGATTCGAGGTCGAATCCTTTTAAGGAGAGAGGGGATGATAAGAGCCAAGAGCTGAAGTTTAACCAACCTCAAGCACCTACACAAATAACAAATCCAAAGGATGTTTTACAAATTCCAAGTGGACCAATCACCAGGTCAAGAGCCCAAAAACTAAAAGAGGTATTGATTGGACTGTTCAAGACATTTTGACTGTGAAAACAAAGTATAAGATTGAATTTAAGCCTAATCACGTTCTTAATTTGATATGGGCTGATGAAGGAATTGAATGAAGGATATTTGGGCCAAAAACAAGTCAATTGAAGTGAAGGGCCCATAGAAAATGCATCACCAGATTTAATTTAAGTGTAAATGGGTTATTTTGGGCTAAGATTAAATTCTGAAGAGTCAACCATTATTCTGGACAAATTTTAAATTTTGTTTTGATGTATTTTGATTAATTTTCCATATAACTTAGAGTAGTCAAGCTTAGTAAATTATGTGTTTTTCGTATTTCCATTTTATGTAATTAATTAGTCATATGAAAGTGTGCCAAAATGTTGCTCTTGCATTAAATTTGGAGGCTTTTGGGCTAATGAGGAGTCAGGTCAACGTTTAGAAGCTAACAAAAGTCTATTTAAGTCAGAAATCATATGTAAACAAAAAGTTGAATTTGAAATACGAATTTTATTATGAAAATTTCAGAAGTGAAAGTTTCTCTCTTGAGTTCTTCATTGAACTTATCAAAGGGCTGATCAACCTTGTGGCGTTTCTTCATACTTTAGGGTCTTTGCTGTGTTTTACAATGCAAGGATTCTGAGTAGATAATTCTAAATCTGAATACTTAGAGATCTTTGGGCATTCAAATACTTTTTGTTGTGGGTTCTAGAGTTTATTCCTAATCGGGTTCACATAGTTTAACTTGTGATTGAAGTTTTGTATTGTTTAAATATATTGCATTAGGTTTTTAGGATTTTGATGATTTTTTTTTTATTTCTTTTAGCTTTACTTGGAGTGTAAATAGTTTTATGCTACGGAAATTCATTTTTAGTTATATGATTTACTGGTTTAAATATAATTGTTGTTGTTGAATTGATTATTTGTGTTTAGAAATTGAATTCAATGAATATGAATATTTATGTTGATTTTGAGTTCGATAATAGTTTGAGGGGTTAAATTGAATATTATTTGCTAAATTAGGCAAACTTTGTTTTTATTGTTTAAAATTTTATTTTTAACTTCGTTTTGATCGATTTGCGAAATTTGATGTCTCTACCTAATCTAACTTGAGCATTGGGTTGTCATTTGAGTGATACGTAAGCAAATGGTTTCAACCTTGAGCATAGAGATGTATCACTTAAGTGATCTTAGACGGTTTAGTGGCCACTTAAAGACTTGAATTACCATTTGAATGCTTAAACTATAACTCTCTTTGCTTAACTTAGAAACCAAAACTTGAGTGAGAGAGAGACAATAACATCCTTTCTTATCTTGAAATTCATCACTTAAGCAATGATTAATTGTTCAAGCAAGGAATGATCGCTTAAGTTTTGGAGCTCTATTTATTTAGGGGAAATATCTATTTTATTTTTGTAAATAACATAAATGTGTATCATTCAAACATTGATTTGAGACTCAATACAACTCGTTGCTCAACCAATACCTCACAACTTGAAAAGAGACTCTAAAAAGATATTTTTAATGTATTCTATTGTGAGTCACTTAAGTAATAAAATTTCATTCAAGTTATATTTTTAGATTCTAATACATTATTTAACTCAATTATTCAAAGAAATAAAGTAATATTATGGTTTAAAGTGTGGTATATTGATTGAAATATTATTGGAATGATTATGAATAATACATATGACTTTAGTTGAAGTTAAATACCTAGAATGATATATGTACATCATTGTTTAAATGTATGTATTAAATACAAACACTTATATTTAATATATATATATATATATATATATATATATATATATATATATGTTATACACCTCGAATGCATGTATGTGTCCAGGAGGTAATTAGATGGTTTAAACTTACCTTAACCCATACAATCAAGAATCAAGATTTGTATACTAAAAGTGTTTAAAAGTGTTTAAAATGGTTAGATTTCAAATTCTGATAAGATTACGAGTGTTTTGAAATATGTCAGTTTAACTTTCTGTTCTATATTCATTTAATATATGTTGATTTATTGTTAAAGCATATAATTAGATAGTGAAATATGTTTTTATTATATGTCCTATGCATACGACTTCTTATAAGGTTGATTAGTGAATAATTAGCTTCTATTTGATAGTTTGCTTTTCTTCTTATGGATTTTAAAAGTTAAAATAATTATAGTTCGTATATATAAGTTGATAAGACTACAAGACCAGGATATCAACCTAAACAGAATTAGCAATTTCTTTGAGATATTTATGTCATTGGATAAATGTATATACCTTTTCGGAAAAATCAGAAGTTTTGTAAACCTTCTCTTGAATAATATAATATCATATTATGATATTTGTGTTATAGTTTACATCTAAAACAATAAAGAAAAAATGACATCTCACTTTAATTTTAAAATATACATTCACTTCCTTTCCTTTATGTAATTCACAAAGTAAACCTGTGTTTATTATTTTATTTATATTTATAATTTTATTCAAATTGTATGTCCATATAATAAGTTAATAAATTTAATAATATTTTTTATTAATGATTTATTTTTATGTTTATAAGAAAATTTATAATTTAATAATAGTACAGTTTTTATGATATTTTTAATATATGATAATTAAACCATTTGATTTTTTTTATATAAAATTTCATTAATTTTATATTATATAATTTTCATTAAATTTTATCACTTTAAAATAAAATCATCAAAGTAAATACCATTCCATTAAAAAATATAAAAAAAAGTAATATAAAAGTGATATATATCTGTCTAGAAACTAAAAGAAACGTAAAAATCATTTTATTAATACATATCATTTAAGATTTTCATTTTCGTTCTTTACTCTTATATTGTATTAACTAATTCTGATATGAATAACCTTTTTTTATGTGATTAAAATGAATAAATTCCCTATATACTATGATCGGATAATAATGTAAAATTTAAATTTACACTCCGCCTATGTACTGTATTTGTTTACTCATGAAACATACTAAATGAAAAGTAAGACATTAAATAAAAAAGTGAATTAAGAATATATATTAAAGAAGGTGAAATACAATGTGTTGCTATTGCTAGTATTTGCACTATTCTCCGAAAAATAAGCATCCAATATCCATAATCTAACTTCTCCATTCCTCAATTTCTCACCTACCACATCAAAAAATTTGTACTCTTACATTCATTAACACATTCTCTTTCCCTGCCAAAAAATAAAAATAAAAATGAAAGTATTATTATCCTTTTTCTTTCACTGGACAAGAAAAACTACTGTATTACTCTATAGTTTAATGTTTAGATTAGATGAACAGTTTACTTCTCTGTCTCTGTTTTATATATATATATATATATATATATATATATATATATATATATATATATATATATCACTGTCAATGGATCAAATATAATATTATAGTTTGTTGGTATATTCGTATGTTTTAAAAAATAATGATAACTATTTTGACTCCTATCATATTAGAAGGGCTATATTAATAATCATTCATGTATTTGTGTCTCCAATGTCTACATAATTAGCTACGGTTAAGTATTACTCATTTCAATTTGTATGAACTCAGAAAAAGTAGTAGTTGCAGTAGGTATCACATGTGGGAGCATATGGGTGGCAAGTGTTATATAAAAACAGCATGAGCATGCATCATTGACTTTAAATATGGGTTTATGTTTCACATAATTTTGGTCCTTAAAAAATCCAAATGACATCAGAGTTAGATTAATTTTAAATGAGCTAATAACTTTAAAAGGCATCAAAAGGCTGCATTTGATAAGCTACCAAGGAAGCTAAAGGATAATGATGCATAGAAAATTAGAGAGGGAAGGTTTCTTTGTGAAGGATTCTCATTGAAAATCTAATACCCCATGAGTAGTTGAAGCATCTAACATCAATCATCTCCTTGTAGATGTCTCACAATCTTATCTTTTTTCAAAATTAAAAAGATATTTTTCATCAAAGGAACACAAGGGCACTTTAACTCTTCTTGTTTATCCTTTTTTTTTTTTTTCCATTTTTGCTTAGAAAATTCTACACCAATATTTGGGAGGTTACATTTTCTGTTAGATTTAAACTTTTATAGCTATTATTCATACCACACTATTCAAATAAGCACCACCATTACCATTCTATTCAAATTGATGAATTTAAGCACCTTTTGCAATCTAAGCTAAAGGATGCAATTATTGCTAACATGATTGAGGATTTCTTATGGTGATTTGGGATAAATGCTAACCCAAAACTTGGATCTTGGAAAGATTTTCCATGATAAACATTACCATGTTGGATTGCTAATTTCTTTCATAAAATAAACTTGTGTCTTTTTCCCCATATCTTCATTCTTGTCTAGCGTGAGATCCATTGCAAACTTCTAGTGGCATGCAATATTTAATTATTTCAAATTTCATTTCCCAATTGAAAAACCAAAAAAAAAAAAAAAAAAGGAAAAAACAGTTGGAGGATTAACTCAAACTGAATAGTTGTTTTAGGTTAGCTAATTGTCTCCTCAATCAATTAAGAAAGAACAGACAAGGACAATGTCACACATATCAAAACCTTGGAATTGGTTGAAATATGGTGAAGAAGAATCTATGAATAAAACATGTTAGAGGGGAACAAAATGTCCTTGGTGACGTGGGAAGAGGGGTTCAACTTACAACAAACGCAGCACGCACGATAAGATATATGCATTTTTGTGAATCTTTAATATATTATTATCAACATTATTGTTGTAATGTGTAGCCACATAGGTGAGAGTGACCACATTAGTGCCAAGCATGGTTCTAATGATCTCTTTGTTTATAGGTGCATTTCATGGATGATTTTGCAGCCTCCATGTGGCAGCCATTCATGCATTCACTACCATACTTTCAACTGTTTGACTTAGCAAAATGTGGGGAAGAATGAGGACAAGGACTTGGTATTAAGTATTAACTAATAACTACTCTTTTTCTTATTTCCCTTTTTCCACTGTTGGTTTTATCTATGTTCTAGCCCTTGAGATGCTGTACCAAATTGGGCGTTGACCTAAAGCCATGGTTTTGTGACCGTTTCAAGATATGGGAAAGTAATATTAATGCAAAAGTTTTATGCTTTTCAAGTTTTTATTTTGGTTTAAAAAGTTATTATCTAAATCAACAAAATAGCTTGATAATTCCAGTGAAACTCTAATTTGATTAAAGAATAACACCACCAGTAGTTGTGAAGTAGTATGTAATATTATATAGTAATTAGTATTTTTGGTCTACAAAAGTTGAAGGAATTTCACATATATACTTGAGAAATAGAATTGTGTTGTGTAGGTTATGAGAAAATTCTAGAACTAAATAAAATTGTTGGCTTTAGACACATTTGTTCAAACTCAGGCTTGACTCTTTCAGTAATGGAATGCCCAGAAAAGACATAGGGGCGGTTGAAAAGTAAAGGGTGATATATTGAATTTGAAGAGGATACCCTGTCTGCATCATGTAAAATTTTAAATATACTTTCAAAAAGTTAAACAATTAACAAATTCCAAGATGTGCATGTTATATATTAATCCCACTTGCTTGCTGAAAAGTTAGGCACCTTTTTCATTCATATGTTGGTGTGTGTGTATATAAATATATATATTCTCACAGCTTGCAAACAACAACATGAAAATTAAGCCATAGCTAGCTTTCCATAAACATTGTGAGCTAAACAATTTCTGCTCCTCTTGTCTTATTTCTTGATACATCTTCATCACAAGTTCTACCACTCAAGTACCATTTTGTCTGATAACATTTGTGATGGAAATTCAATTCCAACAACCGAACCTGCAGCATCAGAAATCAGGCATTGCAATCACCAAAGGAGGGAAGTTGAAAGGGAGAAGCAGAAGCAACAACACCAACAAATTTGTTGGGGTGAGACAAAGGCCTTCAGGGAGATGGGTGGCTGAGATCAAAGACACAACTCAGAAGATAAGAATGTGGCTTGGCACATTTGAGACAGCTGAGGAAGCAGCCAGAGCCTATGATGAAGCTGCATGCCTTCTTCGTGGATCCAACACTCGCACCAACTTCATCACTCATGTGTCCTTGGATTCCCCTCTTGCTTCTAGAATTCGGAATCTTCTTAACAACAAAAAGGGGATTAAAAAGCAGGAAGATGCTAATGCTAATAATGCACCAGCTCCAAGAGTAAGCAGCACTAGCACTGCTAGTAATAGTACTACTACTACTAGGGGTACTACTACTAGTAGTACTAATAGTACTAATAGTAATTCAAACAATGGCAATGGCAACAATGACAAGTCTCTTTCTATAGTGACACCTCAAAGTTCAAATCTGTTTGATGATGCTTATAAGCCAGATTTGAGCAATTGCAGAGAGGAGTTTGGTTCAAGTCATCAATCCAATGCTTCATGGGGTTTTGGACCTGTCTTTGATCGTTTTCCTATTTCTCAAATATTGGATATACCAAAGATTGATGATTGCCTCACTGATGCAGCTGACTTGGAGCTTTCTGAATTTGAAAGAATGAAAGTTGAAAGACAAATATCAGCTTCACTCTATGCAATTAATGGGGTGCAAGAGTACATGGAAACTGTTCAGGACTCCAGTGAAACTCTCTGGGATCTTCCACCCTTATGCTCATTGTTCTGTTAAACTTGAAGGTCTAAAAGATCCTGCAATTGTTCCATCTCAATGTCATTAGCCTTGTTCATGTTAATTTATTGAAAACTTGAGGGAGGAGTGTGGGATCTAAGCATTGATTGAAATATTACAATAACATTGGTGAGATATAATTTTGTTTTCTTAATGTCAGCAGGAAGATGAATTAGTTGCATTAGCTGCTTGTGAAAGCTCTTTTTCAATTATTATTGTGTAAAAAGTTTAAGCCTTTGAGTTATTCTTTTCACATCCTAAATGTCAAAACTAAATCTTCAAGTCTTCTATCAAAGTCTCCTTTCTAGGAACATGCAGTGTAAAAACCTAGACTTTGGAGGGAAAAGTAAGTAAATTGGAATCTTGGATCTTAGACCAAATCAAAAGGACTATTCACGTTGATTTACATGGATAAACAGTAGAATCACTTTACTTTCCTCTATACTTGAAAGGGACAAGTACTATGTTTGCTTTGTTAGTAATTCAAGGAAAATATGCTTCCGAATCTTCTCAGATTTTGGTCCAATTGCTTTTGCATTACTCATGCCTTTTGGTCATTTGCTTTGGCTATGATTATTCACCCCAATCAATTATAGATACATAATTTGTCTCATTCTCTTGTCCCAAACATTAGCGGGGGAACCATCACAGAAATGATTTAACTTTGGAAACTTTATTTTATAACTTTGGAGATTAAGTGATAGGATTGAAATTACATTACACATCACATCCAAGGATAAGGTAACATCTTGCTTGGTCATGCAGCCCCAGAAAGTACTCTACTCTACTCTAATTTCTTAATCCTTATCCTCTCTTCTCTTCCATTTGGCTCGTGAAGACTGCATTGAGACTTAACTATCAAGAATAACACTCTAAAACGACCAACTAGATATTACCAATTGCTAAACTCTGAACTAAGGGAAAAAGCTAGACACTAGTTTGTTTGTATCTAAGAGTATTTTCTGTTGGTCTAATGAGTTGCAAGAAGAGACAAACTCCATGGCATGTAATTGGAATAAAACAGATATGAAAAATTCTAGACCAAAACTCGTCAGCATAAGAGACTAGCAAAGAATAAAGAACCAATCTTATAGGCATGCTTACAAGGAATAGTTCAGAAAATATTTTGAAAACGAAAAGGAATAAAAATATTTATTGATAAGGATAGGCTTGTGACATAGTTCTTTTGTTGAAGATGTCAAGTTTGATTGATATATGACACTACAGAACATGAGTGGAGACAAATCACGTCTGAACCTGGTGATCATAGCTATGGTCACAGTCTCTTAAGTGAAAAAGAATAGCTTGTGCGGAGCCTACAAAGCCATAGTAACTTGTTCAATAACAAAAGCTTGTTTCATTCTCTGTAACATCACTATTATAATATTCATGGCATGGTGGACTACAACTTACAAGTCTTCCACTATCGTTCAATGCAGATGGTAGGAACTTTTTTTCATCACATTTCTTATTTTTCTCTTTTCGTCTTTTAAAATGAAATAAATAAAAATGTTTTTATGCTATACGAGGTAGGCATGTTCTACTATTGATTTAAGATACAAACTTAAATCCTCCATTTCTGCTAAGGCCTTCAAATTTGAAATTAATATACCTGATCTTTCTATGTACGAAGATCATAGAACAATATTTTCCACAAATGTTGTATATCATTGAAGTGTAGAAGTCGAACCACAGATCTTGAAATTGTTTCCTTCCTCAAACAGATGGTTTTGCAATACAGAATTTCTCCATATCAAGATAGTTTGTTTCTGGATTTAGTGTGAGAGGTTGTGATTGGTGGAGTAAATACGAATGTAGGAAATGAATGATATTGCATCATTTATTGCGCCAAATGCACTACCCTTTTTCACTTCTCCATTTTCTCACTAGTCAATTATCATAAATTTGGGAAGAGAGACAAATCACACCAAGTTGGAGTGACCACACATCATAGAGCTCAAAGAACAAGAGATCACTTCCACTGAAATAACTCATTGTATTAATAGAATTGATAAAAGATGCTTAATGATTACAAAATATTCTTATTTATACTAGTGTTGTTATGTTTCTAACTAACTGACTGTAGGAGAAAATCTCAACCACTGATAATGGTGTTCCATGTGATACTTATAACACACATCTCGTAAAAAGGCTAAGCAAAAGTAAGTTACATGCAACATGTTGACAGCCTTCTGTGGTTCTGCAGCACATAAGTGGTGGTTTAGTATTGGAAATACAGTGGCTAGTTTAGATGACAATCACCATTTGAAAGTTTGGATACATTATTATAGTTTACCAGTAAACTCTGATCCAAAAACCTTCCACCGACATAAGACACTATAAGGCCAATTTATAAGCATCTGATCTATTTTAAATAGTGGAAATTGCATTACTTTTACTGAAACATACAAGTAATTCAGAATGACAAATACGCCGCTGCTGCTCGTGAGGAAAACAATTGTCTCACTCAACACTTCAATATGAACCAATAGTAAGAACAGAGCTAGTACAAAACAGAATGATGCTTAAAAAACAGTGAACAAGGACAGAAAGTAGATAGTGATGATGAAGATTTCAATAACCATCCTCAGCTTCTCCCTCTTCACCTTCTGCTCCAACCTCTTCATAGTCCTTTTCAAGAGCAGCAAGATCTTCCCGGGCTTCAGAGAACTCACCTTCTTCCATTCCTTCACCCACATACCAGTGGACAAATGCCCTCTTAGCATACATGAGGTCAAATTTGTAATCAATGCGCGAGAAAACCTCTGCAACAGCTGTGTTGTTGCTTATCATGCAAACCGCTCGCTGCACCTTGGCAAGATCACCTCCTGGTACCACTGTTGGAGGCTGGTAGTTGATACCACACTTGAAACCAGTAGGGCACCTGAAATTTGCCACCAAAATCACCCATAAGATTTTTGTTTCAAGAAAAATGAAAAACTCCAAAGAACACGTTCTAAACAATCTCATAATATTGCATTCCAAGGAAGTTTAATTACCAGTCAACAAACTGAACTGTTCTCTTTGCCTTGATATTTGAAACAGATGCATTTACATCTTTGGGAACAACGTCCCCACGATACATGAGGCAGCATGCCATGTACTTGCCATGTCTGGGATCACACTTAGCCATCATACTTGATGGCTCAAAAACAGCACTGGTGATCTCAGGAACAGATAGCTGCTCATGGTAGGCCTTTGCGGCAGATATTACAGGGGCATAAGATGAAAGCATGAAATGAATACGGGGATATGGCACAAGATTAGTCTGGAACTCAGTAATGTCCACGTTAATTGCACCATCAAATCTCAAGGAAGTGGTCAAGGAAGAGATAATTTGAGATATTAGACGGTTCAAGTTAGTGTAAGTTGGCCTTTCTATATCTAATGATTTTCTGCAGATATCATATATTGCTTCATTGTCCAAGAGCACAACCACATCTGTGTGCTCAAGAAGAGAATGTGTGGAAAGGACACTGTTGTAAGGTTCAACAACTGCAGTAGATACCTGTATGATAAACAGTACTATCATGAGGATATTCCACAAGGATAAGCAACAATAATATACCAAAAGCAATTAATAAGCAAACCCTAAAACACGAGTTAACAAATACAAGAAATCCCGAGTAAATCTAGAACAACAAATGAGAAAGTATCTGTATCTCTAGTAAATAAGCTTACTGCGTAGTTTCCTTTTTGACATTGTTACATTGCATCTTAGAGTATTAAAAAATATAATAGGGAACATTCTTCTACATTTTACTGAATTTGTTTCCAATTGAATTTGGTTAGTTAGGATAGAAATATGTTCGGTACAAGAATACTGTCCTGAATCACAGACTAGAAATCAGAAGAAAAATGATGTTAACAAATTTTTTATCTTGCTCATGCTGCACAAACAGATAACTTTACTTCTGTTTTTTTTTCTAACGATTTAGAGAAAATACCTGAGGAGAAGGATAGATGGTGAAACCAAGTTTAGATTTCTTTCCATAATCCACAGACAAGCGTTCCAACATTAATGATCCCAAACCAGAACCAGTACCACCACCAACCGCATTAAAAACCAAGAATCCTTGCAGTCCAGTGCAATTGTCTGCCAATTTTCTGATACGATCAAGGCATAGTTCAACAATTTCTCTTCCAACTGCAGCACAGGTACTCAATAAGTTGCATTGTCCAGCTAAACAAGGAAGTGAATAACCGATTTTGACCTGCATCAGAATTTGACTTACCAGTGTAGTGCCCCCTTGCAAAGTTATTGGCAGCATCTTCCTTGCCTGAGATTAATTGTTCAGGGTGAAATAGTTGTCTGTAAGCACCACTTCTTACTTCATCAATAACACTAGGTTCCAGATCAACAAATAAAGCCCTTGGAACATGCTTGCCAGATCCAGTCTCGCTGAAGAAGGTGTTGAAAGCATCATGTGCGATGCCAACTGAGGTATCACTGCAAGAAGATAGATATGACAATTATGTGTACCAATGAAGATGGAAAAATAGTTAGAATGGATTCATCAAAACAAAATCAAGTTTTAGTTTCAGGGTAGTGAAAAATTAGAAGCTTAGAAAGTGCAAAAATTCAATCAATATGAATTTGGCCTCCAAATGGTTTTATGCTCTAACACACCCACCAAGACCTCACAGTATAATGAACCTTTTATATGTGGGAAGGATTCTCGTATTCAGAAAAGGCAGTGCTGCATGTATTCTTTTCCTTGTCTCAGTTATAATCGTAATATAAACTGAATGATTTATGCATATTATGTGCTACTATATAGACATGACCATAAAAATGGAGGAAACTTAATAAAGAAATAAACATCACATGATCAAGCTTAACATTATGATTTAAACCACATCTAACAAAAGACCCTCTATAAAAACAATAAAAAGGGTAAACTACCAAAATAAGAACTTTCGAAAATATGTGAAGTTTAAGGATTCATCTAACTGATCAAGGACAAGTTGAAAATAGATCAAATTAAGCTTTCTAATATTCAAGGCAACAAGTGAGTGAATAAGTACACCATAGTCAAAAGACCTAAAGAATCAACACTTTCGTGAAGATACAACCTACCCTATACAGAATTCATATAAACAACACATCAAACAGCAATGATCATAGAAAGCAGGGTACCTAGGCATCGTGCCATCAGGGTTAATTCCATGCTCAAGGCAATACAACTCCCAACATGAATTTCCCACCTGAATTCCAGCTTGTCCAATATGAATGCTAATGATCTCTCTCATCTTCTGTATGTCAGTTTCTCTGTGTGTTGCAAACAAAAATCACAGGGAGGAGCAAACTGCAAGTAAAGTAAAGAAGATTCTTTGATATTTGTTTTATCTTTTTGGAGTTAGCATAGCTCTACTCATAAACACATGTGAAGGGTGGAGGAAAAAGTCAAGTGGTTAGAAATTGTAATAATTGATGAATATCTTAAATTATTGGAGTGAGTTTTAGTAATAATGAAAGAAGGGGACCTTCATTTGGAGATAAAAATACCTGCTCAGTGGGGGTTGAAGGGGTCCATGTTTTGATCAGTTTTCCAACTTATCTGAGGGGACACAAGTCCTTGTCTTCTTTGCTGTTATTTCATATAGGTTCAAAGCAGGCATCACATGTACTGCAGAAAATAAAAGCTTTTACTTTGAACTACATAAAAATTATAATTGTTATATTTTAAAACAGTTATTATAAATTTAATAAATCTAATACTACTGACAGTGTAAATATATTTTCAATATTTATTATTTAAACTACAACTTATAAAGAATAGTAACATCTCATTGATATAAATAGTTATTATATTTGAATCTTTTAAATAATTATTACATAATTCAATTTTTTTTTACAAAATATATTTTTTATCGGTCTAATATATATATATATTCTGAAAATATCTATATTTGTTATGCAGTATCCGTCTCTTATTTGTGACACATCTTTTTCCATTGGGGCTGGCTGGTACATATACACAGCTGTTGACGTTGCTCTTCCATGTTTCTATTAGTAATTGAGTCAGATATTTTTTTGTATAATGAAGAGATATTTTATTACAAGCACCACGTGTTGGATGATGATAATAATTGAGTGATAGTTAAAATTATTAGATATTATATGATCAGAAAAATATAACTAAACAGGACCTTACTTATGTTTGTGATGATTGGTTGATTACTGTGCTTTTTTATGTGTTTAGTGGTAACTAGTCATTTAATGAAGATTTAATTTTTACACCATGTTTGTGCATTAGTTATGGTATGGGACAAGAGGGGTCCATAGTACAGTCACAGTTCCCACCAAAATCAGTGTTATAGCAGAATATTAATCATAGGAAAATCTACAGATATCTGAGAATGTTCAGTAGAAAGACTAAGCAAAACTAATAAAGAAGCTCTCTATCCATGCAATTATGTACTTTTATGTGGGCTAGCTTACTTTGTGTTGAACATTGTGCAGACTAGAACTCTTTATGATTGGTTGATTTGGTACAGTCAGTTGCAACTTCAATTATCAGTATTCACTGCTAGATATTTGAAGCATGAAAGGATGAATCAAGCTTTCATCCTCCATGTACCTAGGTAGAAGAGGAGCAGCAAGAATTTAGTGGTTGAATTTAATTTTGTTATATAAGTTCAAACAAATGTATATTTTTCTATCTCATTAGGGATACAAAAAGGACACAGGAGTCCCACTTTATTAAATGCATTTGATATGCTGATTGAAGGTTTTGGAAATTAGCACTCATATACCTTTTGACTAGTGGTTAGACATTTATGTTTGATAAACATGTGTTGGAAATGCAATGCAAGGGAGAGAAATATTGAAAAAATCTTTACCCTATGAGTTAATTATATAAGTAAATTTGATATCATGCTTAGTACAAAATTTTAAAATATTAGGTTTATCAATTTTTATCATTTGTACAAGGCTTAATTATCCATTTTCACTTATTATAGAATTTTATCCTCATATTTAAACTCCAACCATATGTACTGATGGTTGGTAATAAATTTTTAATGTTTATGATCAATAATTTAATAAAACTTCAGCAACTCTTTAAGGAAGTAAATTTCTTTGGTTTAGAGAAGTAATTTCTTGGTCCTTTCCATGAATTGTATTTTTCTTATGCATATTTTTTTAATGGATCATAATTTAATTGTCATTACTATAAGATATACATTTTGCATAGGTTAGGAAAGATGGTATGTATCACTTATTCATCTTATGTAGATCTAGACTATGTAAAATATTTTTTTATTCTGCATTTATTAGACTATAAAGTCTTGTTCACCACCAACCACTCAAACTTAAATCAGCATCACCCCTACAACCAAATTAACCAACCCAAACCCACCAGTACTACACCAAGAATTAGCCTCCCACCAGTGACCACTTGCAACGCCTATAAGTCCATTACTCCTAACACCTACAACCCAACACCACTACTGATAGCTAAACTCTTCATATTCATACAAATTAGTCTCCTGCCCTGATGTGAGCATAAAAAGAACAAACAAATGAAGAAGAATACAACAATCAGTAAGGAAGAATTAGTAAAAGGATGACAAAGGAGCTTAAAAAATATTAGAAATAATTGTCTTTTCAATATAGAAAATCCTTGTTTCTATAATAAAAGAAATAAACAATGTTCTTCCTTTAAAATTTATACAATTTATAACCTTGTTTGGTTCTTAAAATAGGATAAATAGATAAGATGTTTGCTTATTAGAATAGACTAAGTCATGTTTCTAAACAACTCAGTCAAAGGTAAGAAACAAAAATACCTTTAGCTTGTATGGTAGATCCATTTCTTAACACCTTTGTCATATATAGAGGTTTGAGCTTATTTGTAATTTATTTAAATCAATATAAAATAGAACATATTTCTTTAACAATATTTTATTATTGTATGTTTAATTTTTGTCATATATAGAGGTTTGGGCTTTGTAATTTATTTAAATCAATATAAAATGGAACATATTTCTTTAACAATATTTTATTATTGTATGCTTAATTTGATGTTGTCTTATGAAGATATTCCAAAGAAAAAGTTGTCGTGATAAATTGAGTACTACATAAATAAATCTTAGATAAAAGACATCCATGATAAATCATTGACACAAAGACATAATATATAATATATGCAAGCTCCAACAATCCTTTACAAGATATCTATATATAAAGGTATTTTCATGCAAAAAATTCTAGCAAAAATCTAAGCAAGTTTATGTAAATTTATTATTCTATATGCAAAAGTATTTGTAAAGCTTTTTATTGCAAGATCAATAGATCGTCTACTTGATGATGCATAAAGTGACCTTTGTAAAACTTTCACTTCATGAAGTATTTATCTCTCTAACAAGGAGTTTTGATGGATCATATCCTTTTTATTGAGAACTTTCCTTACAATACTTTTACAAACAACATTTTTGTTGTAAGCCAGGAATAACAGATGTAGAATATTTGGAAAAGTTAGAAGTGACCAAGTGTTAAAGAATATTTGTGTTTTATCTCAAAGAGAGATAAATTGATAGTCAAGAATGACTTTGTCTATTTGATGTAAGACAAAAAGTTGTAACTTATAATACTTTTAGTCACTATTTATTAGTGAAATCTCTTATAGCTTGTAAAAGAACACTTGGCATAGTATATGTTGGGGTGAACTAGTATAAGAACTTTAAGTGTTGCACTATGTCAGTTGTTAGTCTTGTACCAACTCTTGATTGTTTTACCAAAGTGTCTTGTGAAAACGAACTATTCTCTAACTATTAGAATATCACACTAGAAATTGTAATAATTGTATTATTAAAAATATTTTTTTCAAATAAATTTTATAAGCTTTATTCAACTTTCCCTTTTACTGTTAACTTGTTATCTTAGTTTGTATTAAAGCTAACATCTTAGGATTAGTTCTTTGCATAATAAAAGTATTAGAACAAAGTTAAACAAAGTCTATATTTGATTTTGGTTATATGCTTACCAACAAAGTATAAAATATGATTTTAAACAAAGTATAAGTGTAACATCTTGATAGCAAGTGCTTCATATAGTCGAACAGACACATAACATTTTTCTTATACAACTTCACTTGATAAACTTTTGTTTGGACAAATGATAAGTACACATAGTTTGAAGCATTTCATGGTATACATCAAATATTTATAAATGCTTATGCTATGTTTGTAGAGAATGTTTGTCTCTTTGTTTTTTTACAAGAGAATCTCACAAAGAAGTGTCTATATCAAATATTACTTGAAGAATGTGCCTAAAGTTGCTCTGTACAAATAACTTTTTTGAAAAGGTGGTTTGTCAATCTTGTGCAAACAATTACCCTTGTTAGGTATTATGCTTTACTCAAGTTTGGGGAAAAGCTATTTCACCTAGGCTTGATAAGTCATGTTGTGTATCAAACAATTGCTTAAAGAAGATATACATATTTAATGTTGCATGAAAAACATTTAAAACATTTTCAATCGTGAATGTGGACATATGCAAAACAAAGAAGAAGAACTTCACAAAACCTCACAATGTCTATTTTCTTCTCAACATCTATGTATAGAACATCTTTTGAAAATGAAAGCTTGAAAAAAACATGACGAAGAGAACAATAACAAAACTTTTGTAATCTCTAGTAATCCTTAAGCTTTACTTTGTGACCAAGAATATTATTTATTGTGCTCGTTAACAACCTAGAAGAGTATTCTTAATCTTCTATTAGGCTTAAGACATTACCCTATTTAGTTAGCAAACTTGTGATCATTTAGATCACACCCTTTGTATAAACTTAATGTTTAGCTACGTGTGGTTGGGTTCAAAAAATACTCAATGTTTAGCCAAGAGTGACTCAGTCCAATAATACTCAGTGTTTAGTCAAGAGTGGTTGTGTGTTTAAATAATACTCAATATTTAGTCAAGAGTAACTGTGGTCTAAATAATACTATGTGTTTAACCAAGACTGGCTAGAGTTTAAAGAATATTCATTCTGTATCTTGCAGTGCTAGCTGCCAATGCAACTTGATTATGTTGATAAAGAACTAGACACAATCTGAATTTTCATACGAATAATAAAAATACCTAATTTAAATATATATCTATCCTTTTCTATTTGAATTTCATATTATTAATCTGCAACTAACCAAAGAAGGAGAGTTTTGCTAAAACGAATTTTGAAAATTATTTTTGGCAATACATCTGATGAGTCATTATTTTTCCCTTATTTACTTGTCTTTTCTATACCTATTTTGATTAGTGTTTTATGCTTAATTGCCTATTATTTTCTCAGTTTCACTGTTTGGGCTTCATTTACCAGAGATTCGTACTTTTATTTAATTCAGATTTTCTGAGCTAATTTTATTATTATTTTCAGGACAACTTTGGAATTTTATTGGACTTGGAAATTAACTCTGGAATTGAAGAGGAACTGCCACACTATCAGTTTTTATTTTTAGTTTTTATTCATTTGACCATAATTGAATAAATTTGGGCCCATTAGGTTTAGTGTTGAACACTGATTTAGGTCTAGCCGTCTGTTACCTAGGAGGAGGCGAACAGAGAAGCATATAATTCTTTATTCTCTACTTTTGGTATTCAATTCGTTTTCTCTCCCTGGAAAAATTGGTTCTGTATTTATTTTCTTTTCTCTGTAATTACGTTCTATTTTTGTTTCAAATCAATTTCATTTTCTATTTTAATTTAATTTTCTATTTTAATTTCATTTTGTGTTTAATCTTTGTTTGCTTTATTCGAGTTTAATGGAAGGCTAATTTATAAGGTTATCCTTTTGATTCAGATTGCAATGAAGCTTTAAGGTTGCTGTTGTATGATTTTTGCTCTCTTCGTCTCTTAACTCTTCATCATTTTATTTTATTTTTGTGCTTAATGCTTTTACTGGTTCATGCTTAACGTTTTAGTTAATATGAATTTTGTGTCCCTGTTCATGCTTAATGGAGTGAGTTACGAGTTGTTAGGATGAAATGAATGATGTATCTGAATGCTTAATTTGCATAAGGAAAACTTGTGTTAATTCTCGCTTAGTTAATTAATTCGGGTTGGAATTAGGGTTCAATAAGTTGAGCATGAATTTCTGTATCCTGTGATAAGCAGACTGCAATCTAATCAAGAGGGTAATTTAATTCGGTTAAGGAAATCTAATTCGGTTGTTGGTTTTTATTTTATTGAATTCAATTATTCCACAAAACCCACCTCCCTTTCTCTTTGTGTGTTTAATTCTTAGACAAGAACTAGGTCTTTGGGAGACGACCTAGGAGTCACTTCCTAGTACTACATTTAATATTGTAATTATTTGACCGGATACGGCTTCGATCAATGTCTGTCAACTTGAAGTTGCATCTGACAATCTTTATCAAACACTACTCTTGAAAACTGCTTCATAATGCATCTGCCAACTTAAAATTTTGTTTGATCTTTTTTATCGGACATTGATTTGTGAAAATTTTTCAAAAGTTTTCATTACACAATTCAACCCTCTTTTATTGTGTTTTTTTGTCTGTTTTCACAAGGAGAAGTATATCTAAATGTTGCAGTGGAAAACAAAGGAGAAACACTAAAGTGACCAACTTTGTTCAAAGGTTAGAAATTCAACTATTGGAAATAAAGAATGATATTCTTCTTCGAATCAAGCCATATAGTCAAGAATGATAAATATATTTTATTATATGAGTTAGAGAACCTTGCCTAGAATTCTATGAACAAAAGAGAAAAAATAATTATATGTGCTAAATTCAAAGGCTTAAAACGTCCTAATTTGTGCCTTATCAGAAGAAGAGTACTCAAAGGTACAAACATTCAAAGGGAGTCAATGATATGCTAGGGCACTCTTACAATCACATTTGAGGATTCCAAAGAGGTAAGGAGAAGCACATTAGCCTACTTACATGGCAATACAAGCTTTACAATATGAAAGACAACAAGGACATACAACGTATATATTCAATAGGTTTCAAATCATATTAAATGAGTTTCATTTTTTCGAGAAAACCTTGTGATCATATTGATAAGATTTGTGTATTTTACCGAGACAACGGATACTTTAGGTGATGACATTAAGAACGTCCAAAGTTTTGGATAACATGTTGCTAGAAGAACTTATGAGTATCTTGACGTTTCATGAACTAGAGCTCCAATAAAACAAATTTCTCAAGAAAGAGAAATCTCTTGCAGTCAAAGTGTAAAATAAGAGATACATTTGCACAAGGCACGAAAGGTTGAAAAAACATATTGCAAAGCTCAAAAGAAAACAAATTTACAGAAGAAAATGAGTTATTATTCATATCTAGAAAGGGCCATCATACATTGAAGAATAAAGGAGGCTTCACAAGTAGAGGGCCTAACATCAAGTAAAAAACTCACTAGATAAGAGGACCCAGGTTGTCTGCTATGAGTGTAAGAACTCTGGTCAATTAAAATCTAAGTGCCTTGAAAATGAGAAAAGTAGAGACATTTCTTAACAAAGGATGTTAAGAAGGTTCTCTTGTCTACATGGAAAAACCTAAATGAATCTAAGTCTGAAAGAGAAGGAACGAAAGAGGTTGCAAACTTCTGTCTCAAGCCAAATACTTTGTCCTCATCAAATGAGTTCAAGAGCAGGTAGATTTCTCTGACTTTCATTGTATTATTGAACCATATCATGAGCTTCTTTCCCGATCCTTGGTCCTTTCTCGAGCTTACAAGAAACCTAAAAGAAAGGTAAAATCTTTGTTTAAGCATACTTAGGTCTTAAAAAATGAGTCTATCTTTATAAATGTTTTTTCTTCTAAAAATATGGATATGGTACATAACCCTAACAAATGACTAAAGAGTACATAAATCTTAAAGGAAATTTGTGATGCTTTAAACTCAAATTTTAAAGAAAAATAGAAGGAAAATGTCTCTGTTGTTTTGAAAATAAAGGTTTTGGTATTTCCTAAGACTACACAAAATGAGACTCTAAGGAAAGTGATATCCATCACAAAAAAAGTAAGATAAGATATTAAATCTTTTATTAAGATCATCCTGTTAAGGGTATCCTCAAGCAGGTTTTGACTAATTCACACCTAGTTGGAGTGGTCGGTCATGTGTACCTTAAGGTGGGTTTTGACAAAATCACACTTAATTGGTTTGTCTGATTAAGAACGATGTAACTTATATTTTTAGCGTGAAGAATTTTTAATGTCTCAGCCTTTGTTTGCCCTCGAAGGCCAGTTAATGATCATTATCTGCATAAGTTATACTTGATTTCTAAATATTACAAAATCACTCCATGTTAGGTACTATCCTCCATTTAACTAGGAGAAATATCTAGGTATTAAAATGATAACGAATTAACTACATCATAATATGGATAATGCATTGCAAAAACTTATGCTTTTGGTAGTAATAGTTTTATGTATAAATAAGTATGAAATTATCATTTTGAGGATAAACAGAACTTGAATGATGTAGTTAAATCCCCTAGAGATTTTAACTAGAACGATAATCATTTGAAAAACGTAGATTAGACTTTAAGGAGGAAAAAAAACTTAAAATCATGCATCTTCTATAACTACCAAACAATAAGTGTCTAAGTTCTAAAAAATTAACAAAAAAGAATCTAAGTTTATGAGTATCTAAGAACAAATTAATTTTTATTGTAGATTTGCTTAAGAGCAATAAAGAAACACATTACCTAAACAGTAGGTCTCACGACACATTATGGAAGAATGATTTATGTTCTTAGACCTCAAGAAGAAGTTTGTCAATCAAGTTAGTTGGGAGGAAACAAAAAAGAAAGGATGGTAGTTATTGGTCAAATGAGTATGGATTCTTCTCCTATTAATAATATCTTTTTAATAGAGGGTTTTATTTAACAAAGACCAATGTGTATTAAAAAATGTTGACGAAATAATTATATTTTTTGTTAAGTGACAAGGCAATTTGTAAAAAATAGATCATATAAATTATCATAGCAAAAGTTTCCTTTAAGATGATCAACGAGCCTAACATAAGAAATATGGTCATGCTAGTTGCTTAATCTCAAAACTGCAAAAGTTTGATCTCGTAAGAGGATTATCCCAAATATCATTCAAAGAAGACCTTCTTTGTGAGACATGCATAAAAGCAAAAAAAATCAAAGTATCTTTTCCATTAACAACATAGTTTCTTCACAAAGACCTTTTGAATTTATGCTTATATATCTTTTTGGATGAATAAGAATGCTATCTTCTAATGGTAAAAGATACACTCTATTTCTAGATTATTTCACTATATATACACATATTTGATTTCTCAACCACAAAGATAAAGCTTTCAAGACCTTTTATAAATTATGCAAGCACGTTTAAAAATAAAAAAGATATATCTATTATTTCAATCCAAAGTAACCATGTCAGAGGGCTTGCAAATTAACACTTTCAATAGTTCTGTGAGAAAGAGGCATTAAACATGATTTTTCCACTTCATGAACACCATAAAAGTAGTAGAAAGAATAGGTCGTTGCAAGAAATATTTAGAACTATGTTTAATTCCAATTCAACTTTTAAAAACTTTTGTACCAAAGCAATAAATACAATGTTATTTGTAGAACATAATTTATATTAGACATATTCTTAAGAAAAATATTTATAAAATGTGGAGAGGTTGAGTCAAACATATTATTTCTATTTTGTTGGATCTCAGTGTTTCATTCTAAATACCAAGAATAACCTTCAAAAGTTTAACTCCAAAAGTGAGAAAGACTTGTTCATGGATACTTTGAAACTTTGAAAGCCTACATAGTTTATAACTCTAGGAAAATGATAGTAGAAGAAACTATTAATTTAATATTTAGTAAACACAAGTCTGATGATAAATTATCAGAGCTAGATGATGTTTTGCCTAATTTATAGATTGTTTGAGGCAAAAACAAAAAAGAAAAAGAGAATAAATCTCTTCGTTACCGCCAGAGGACATAAACAATGCATTTAATCCCACATTAAACGATCCATTTGAAAGGCGAGAGGTAATAAAAAAATGGTTAGATGAAAAGAGGCCATATGCTTCTTTGGAGATCTTGCTAAGCGAGTGAGAATAGGATCCACCTTCAATGGAACTCAACCTTCATATATCAATTAAAGCCTTATATCTTATGAAGCATTAAACAACCAAGACTGGGTGCAAATCATGTAAGAAGATCTCAAAGAGTTCCAAAAAAACGTTTAGAAGTTTGTAAAATGCCAAAGGATAAATCAACAATAGGAGCCAAATGAGTCTTCCGCAATAAGTTAGACAAAGAAGATAATATCATGATGAACAAAGCTAGACTAGCGACCAAAGTTTACTCACAATAGAAAGACATAAACTACGTAAAGATGTATGCACTACTCACAAGACTCAATGCAATACAAATCTTGTTCTTCTTATTTCTCTTAGCAATATGGGTTGTATGAAATGTATGTTAAGAGTGCATTCCTCAATAGTGTCATCAAAAAGGAAATCTATGTTGAACAACCTCCTAGACTTTGAGAATATTTCTTATATCCAAAATGTTTTAAAACTAAACAAGGCCTTGTCATGTTTTAAAACAAGCTCCTCGAACTTGATATGAAAAATTAAGTTTCTTTTCATTGAAAATAGGTTTTCAAGAACAAAAGTAAATACTAATTTGATCCACAAATACTTCAAGTCCAACTTTTTTATTATTCATATTTATATCTATGATATCATTTTTTTTTATGATACTAATGAATCTCTTAGTGAGAAGTTTGTCAAACTTATGTAGGATGTGCTCGAAATGAGCATGCTGGATAACTAAAGTTCTTCTTAGAACTCCAAATGAGTATATACATGAAAATATAGAAAAAAAAAACAAAAACAAAAGAATCTAAGGAGAATAACAAGAATCATGAAAAGAAAAGATGTTTTTCCTAACATAAATAATTGTTTAATTTCTTTATTTTTCATTTCTTGGACTCTTAACATGTAAAATTTATCTTTTCCTTTTATTTTAAAATAGTTGTAAATAGTAATTTTTAACTTAGGTTGTAGTAAGGCTTATTAAACCTAATGAGGCTTAGAGTGTGGACATTGGAAGACAAGGTAATAAGGAGCAATTTAAATTCATCCAAGCCCATTTGAATTCTAAGAAACTGTCAACCAAAAGCAAGAAAGCAAAGTCAAAGGGAGAATACTAAACATGATAAGTGTATATTAACATGGAAAATCTAACTTAAGCATGGGAAGCATGAACTTAATCCTAGCCATTGATCTAGATAGATTTTAATTTAAAAATTATTTTCCCTCCTTTGTAACTTGGGTGGCATGGGGACCAAAAATTCATTCTTTATAATTCTATCACATTCATTTTAAGAGATTGATTCTCTTGTTTCATGTCTCTTTTTTATGTAGTGTGAAACAAGACTTTGGTTACAACATATAAATACAATGCTGAAAAAACAAAGTAAAACACATCATTACAAATATATTTTCTTGTTGTATAATACTTATTCAAACAAAAACCAAATCATGTTGTACAATACTTATTCAGACAAAACACCAAATCATAGACTATCTCAATTTCAAAAATTTACATAAACTTATTTATATTGCAAATCTCCTATCACTTGTATAGATTTCAATTTCATCATTATAAAATTTTTGTTAATAATATTTCTTATAATATTTTCTTAATCCAAATCAAATCATATATAAAAAAATACAAATTTAATGATTTGAATATCAACACCACTCAACAATTATTTATAATTAAAATAAAATTAATTTATAATTTGATAATTTTCTTCACTTAATTATTTTGTTCAAAGCAAAAGATAAGAAAAAAAGGAAAATACCAAACATTTATGCATAAATAAATATGACCAAAGTAATAAAAACACAGCCAAAATACTAATAACTTGAGATAATAACGTTTTTTCACTGACAAAAGCTGATAAAGCTTCAAAATATTCATAAATAAAGTAACAAAAAATCAAGACTAGGGAGATTTTAATTTAATAATAAACTTATCTTAAATTGAATTCTGAGTAAACAAAAATATTAATATTTTACTCCTTCTACCTAGTTGAAGACGGAAAGAAGCATGCACATAATTAAAAGAAGCCACGTGAAAAAAAAAAACAAATAAAGAAAAATAGGAAAGAGCCTTGATCCGATTGCCATAAAAGATTTGTTAACAGAGAGAATGGGAATATCAATCCAAAGATGGATATTTTCTTCTAATAATACATTTTTTATATTTGATTAAAATTTATTAGAAATTATTCAAAGGAAAGTAGTATCATTTCCGACCATAAGAATATTGAGTGTGAATCTTTATCTTAATGAAAAGGTGGCAAAACATTATTAACATTATTAAAATTTTATTTATTTTTAAAACAAGGAAAGAAAAGAGATCATTTTACAAAATAAACTAAATAAAAAAATTTCCTAAAATAAAAATTCACAGATAGACTTCACGCAATTTTTTTCTCAAATTAGAGGTCTTTGTGTAAATTCAGAATCCAACTCCTGAAAAGTCAATTTGGTAAGTACGAAAAAATATGGTTCCAAATTTCGCCGTCTTTACTTTTTCTTCTTTTACAATTTTTTAAAAAGGATCGAAAATATTTTAAAAAACAATTTACGATAAAATTTATAATTATAATTTTACACTTATGAAAAAATAAAATAAATATAGTATTTTTATTAAAAATATTATTTTAAATTTGTAAATAAATGAGACATATAAATTATTATTAATTTGATAAATTATGCAATTACTATGACAATTAACTTTTTTAACGTTGAAAAATATTTGAAAGGAAAAGATTTTTAATAATATATAAGTTAAGAGTTTCTCATTGTAGTGAAATTGTTTTTGTAATAAAATTCCAAGGATGAAATATTTCAATTTTTTTTTTCAAAATGATATTTATAGTTAAAAACATTGAAATATGTTATTAACACCGAATTAAATTAACACTAACTTTCAAATTTTAAAATTTTAACTATCATCATATTAATTGATTTTATACCATTTCTTTTATTTATAACTTGAATTTATTATACTAAAATTGTTAAATAATTGCTTATTGGAATGTAGTAGGAAAAGTAGGTTCCTACTTTCTTGGACTCCTTGTTAGAATGATTGTTAAGATGAGCTACCAAACCAGACCAAACCCATCTTAGCCATTTCTTTACCCGCTACCATCCAACTCCACCTTAACCCAACCACGTACATGCCACTCACAAAGACACAGACATCATAAGAGACACCAACACTACCAACACCACACACCACAAACAAACACAACATAACACGTTTCTTACCTTTAGACCCGTTGCTTTGTGTTCTAACACTCTTCTTTTCACTCTACACATCATAAATAACACACCCTTCTTGGCTTCTTCTTCTTCAACTTTCAATGGCCACTTCACTTCTTCTCTTCGTCACTTCCCTCTCTCTTCTGCCATCCTCCTACTCCTCTCCTTCTCTGCCTTCTGCTTCCTTTCTTTGTGATCTTCAATCTCAATGCTCCCTCGCCGTCTCCCCTACCCCTCCTCTTCAGGTTCCCACTGTCACTGCCCCTTCTAAATTTTCTTTCTTTCAGTCATTCTCATTGTGGGAATTTTCTTTTATTCGTTTATATGATGTCTTTGATTTTATGGCTTCTTGTTTTATGCCAATGTTTTTGGGTGTGATTATTGGTGTTTGGCTTCATGGGTGTCCCCTTTTGAAGAATAAGGTTCTGCTTTGATGATTTCAAAATGGGGAATCGGAATATTAGGTGTTGGGTTGGCTGTCATCTTATACCAAACTATTTGGTGAGTCGTTTTGGGAAATTTGTGATTATGGAGGAAAGCTGAAGGTATAAAATTGAAGATAGTGTGTTGGGTATGTTTGTTAGAAATGCTTTTTCCTATTCAAATCAAATGACGGAATTCATTGTGATGGCATGCTCATAGAAACCTTCCATTGGCACTGTAGAGAAGGAAAAGGAGCGATATATTTGGACAAATTAATTCTTGTTTATTGTTGCTTTTGACCATATTGATTGGTTAGTTAGAGAAATAACTGTTGTCAGCTTAAGATTAGGATCTAATTGATTCCTTCATAGGAATTGTTTTGTCGTCCAATCCCAGGCATCGAGACAAACAAAAGATATATTGTTTAGCAGACTGAAAACATTTTGCTTGTTCTAAAATGCATCCATGTGATTTCCTCAAACTAGGATGTGATCCTTTCTGTCTATAAGAGTTTACTTGTTTTGTTTTAAATGTTTGGATGAACTTCTTCAAAAGAATCTACAGGAGTGAATTGAGCTTCTACCGAGAGTTGAAATCAACTTATGTATTGGACTTTTATAGCTGTTTGCATTAAACTTCTCCACAAGCTAAGATGCATAAGCTGATTTTAGCTTATGAAGAAGAAAATCAATACATTTCCCTTCTAATTTTCCTTTCCCATTAGTAGTACACAGAGTTTAAACCAAACAGGGCACAAATTATGGCATTGATGAGGAAATTGCGTAAAATGCTCAGTTTTAACATTGCATTGTGAAACATGATATCTCGTGTAATGCATTTGTTAACCTAGCAAGTACTATTATGTTATCTCCATGAGGATCTTCTAAATGCAAGAGGAGACACTTGTCATCAAAATCTCTTGTGGGAAAAATCAAATCCCTGTGAAATCTTTCGAATGAAAATAATTACTTTCCTCATGAAATAGGTGACATTTTGATGATTTCAAACAAGTCATTTACACTGCAACTGAAGACACGCTCTAGTTATGTCTCAAACTAGTTTCTCCTGTTGTTGAGCCTTTTGTTTCATAATCTGTTAGCAAAATAGTGTGCCATTTACTGTAAAGAAATTAGATGATGTTTTATTTTTTTCCCTGATTCTAGCTTTTTAGGGTGAAAAAAAGAAACTGACATTGTTGATAAATTCAGTTTATCTTAACAAAGTTTTCATTTCCATAGCCTATACGTTTGGAAATGTGACGAGTGGATAACTCCTGAGTTTGTAATTATACTAAGATGTAATTAGAAATCCATTTATATAACCCATAGTTTATTCATTGCTCATTATTAGTTAAGTTTATCTAGAGAAGCTCAGGTAACCAAACTGATTATTACAAGCCTTTGTCCTAGGTGATTCTGTTTGTGGTTATGAGTAAACACGCTTCAGCTGAGAACCTTGATCACTGTGGGCTTCAACTTTTTAATTTTATTTCCGTTTTAACAGGATTATAATAGCTCATTTCTCCTTGATGTGAGATTTTCATGTATGAAACAGCATATTTTGCTTTTATAGTCTGCTCTGCCTGTGAAAACTAAAATATTGAGAATGGAAACACCTTAAAACCTTGTACTTGTAATGTGTTGGAGATTACGTATTGACTAGAGATAGTGACAAATTATTATATATGAGTGGGGAGAATTCTCATTTCTAAAGTTTTGTGAGGTTGAGTTAGGTCTAAAATTTTCTTTGTATAATATCATAGGCTATCTTAGAGAGGTTTGTTGGCTAGTGTTGGAATTTCCATATGGCCAGAGATATGACCAAATTATGATATGTAAGTGGTGCATTTATAAATCGGTTTTATGAGGTTGAATTAGGCTTATAATTACTTTCTAAGATAATGGAAAATGCATCTACCCAATCCAACTTCTTAAAAAGAACAAGAAAAAAATGTTTTTTAGTTTCATTTTGGCATATTAAAAATTAGGTTGAAAATTTATATATGTATGAAACATTTTATGAAAAACTCACCCCCAATCCTCAATTTTAAGGTGCTACCAAAGGGACTAAATTTTATATGGGTGGCTGAGGTTTAACTTTGTAATTGGTTAATAGCCGTTGATTGTTCTGGCAGTAGCAACATAATTTAGCTAGATGTTAGTAAGAGGTTTTTTCTTTTTTATAACTATGTTATTGGTATGGAGTTTTCAGAAACTTTGCACTAATCTCCATTAAAAGTCTCGCTAGTCACCTTTAGTAGAGTTTTCCCTTTCATCTATGTTTTCTTCCATCTAAAATATTAGAACTAGAAACGAAGAGAAATTTATACCCTTGTAATCACTTTCCAATAATGACTGGCCTTTATAATTGGGTTTAAGAAAATAGGCTCTTTACTTACACTGAAGTTAACATTAGACTTATATTAATAATTTGATATTAAGCTTCTAACTTTATTCTGAATGTTATTTAAATTTGCAGTATCCAAAATTTTAAAAAATTACAGTACTATGATATACTTATGTTTATCGTATGATTATAGAGACTTATACCTATATCATGCAGAATAGGTCAGTGCATGTCAATTATGAGCAGGGGTTTCTTATTAAGATTTGTTACTCTATATTGTATCATGTCTCGAGCTAATTTTTGGAACAACTTTTATCTCCTGGTGTATTGGTTTAACAATCACAAGCATCAATTTGCATGCAGTGTGACCATTGATTTTATTTTCACTTGTTAAATGTAAGATATGATTCTAAGTTTCATCTATATAGGTACTTGCTTTGTATAGTTGCCCTCTCCCCTCCAAATTAAGAGGAAAATAGAGTTGTCAAATTTTTAGTGAGGCTTAAATAATCAAGATTGATGGTCGTGTACTGTCTGTCTAGTAGATTGTACATGATTAACAAATTAGAAATCAACTCTGTATATGTTTTAGGGTGCTTATCAGTACTGTCAGTGCATAGATAGTTTTCTAAATAATGAACTAAAGTGGACATGATAACTATCTCATACGGTAAAATGATAGAACCAAAAAGGAAGAAAGAGTATTTCATTTCATTCAATCTCAGGTATATATAGTCATTCATCATTAACATTCCCCCTCAATAAAAATTTTGAGGACGAGATTTTGTGAATAAGTCAACAAGTTGTTATTTAGTCTTTGACCAGAACTAGCTGACTGATGCCTCGAACAACTTTTCCCCGTGGAAAATAACATTGCGATTCAATATGCTTAGACGTTTCATGAAAAGTTGGACTAGAAGCAATATGCATTGCAGCTTATTGCAAAACTGGTTCCATTTTCATGCCAAAATCTGCTAAGGTAAGTATGCCACATGATTTCATTGTAAGCATTTGCCATAGCTCTGTATTTTGACTTTGCCGAAGACGTGGAAACAGTATGTTGTTTGTTGGATTTCCATGAGATTAGAGAATTTCACAAAAATGTACAATATCCTCTGGTTGATTGTCTGTAATCATCACAATTTCCTCAATCTGCATTAGCATATGCCTTTAGCTAAAGAGTAGAATGTCTGGAAAAAGTAAGACCTTTGCCTGCTGTAGCTTTTAGATACCTCCACAGTGGTGAATAGCAGCTAAGTGTGGTCTTCTAGGACTGGACATGAACTGACTTAGTCTATTTACAGCAAAGAATATCTCTGGCCTGGATATAGTCAAATATAAGAGTCTTCCAATGAGTCTTGTATATAGGGAAGGATCAAGAAGAAGGTCTACATTGTTGATATTGATCTTGAATTGAGGATCCATAGGTAAATTACTTGGTTTACAGTCCAAGTATCTAGTGTCTTTAAGTGAGATGACATATTTTCTCTGAGTAGCAGAATCCCTTTCTTGGAATAAGTAAGTTCCAAACCCAAAAAATATGTGAGATCCCCAATGACTTTCAACTTGAATATATATATATATATATTTTGCAATTGCTGTTGAACTTTGGTGAAAGTGCTAGGATTTTGTCGAACAAATATATTCTCACAAAATATATTAATAGAGCTACAAAATCCTCATTTTGTCCTTGAATGAAAAGAGAATGATCAACTGTAGATTGAGAAAAATGAGAGTTAATAAGATTAGAAGAAAACTTACTAAAACTTTGCCTAGAGGCTTGTTTGAGGCCATAAATGGATTTATTCAATCAGCACACTAATTTCTCCCCATGATTTGAGATCTCACGCTAAGGCTTGTATTCTATAGGTAGTTCCTTGTGCACTTCTTGAAACAAGTCTCCATTAAGAAACACATTATTTATGTCAAGTTGTTAGAGATTTCAATTTTTAACAGCAGCAATAGCAAGAAGAATTCTCACAATAGTTAACTTAGCAACTAGAGAAAATGTATCTATAAAATCAATTTCAGGCTGTCAAGTATACGCTTTTGCCACCAATCTAATTTTTTGTTTATCAAGAGGGCCATCTTCCTTGGGTTTGACCTTATACAGCCATTTGCAAGTTGCTTGTTAGTAGGAAGGGAAACATTCTGCCATACCCTATTGGCTTCCATGACATCTAATTCATCTTGCATTGCTTTCCTCCATTTAGGAAATTTGACAGCTTGATGGTAATATGTAGGCTCACTAATTTTTCCAATATTGCCAATGAAATCATGATAGGACTTTGATAGTTTGTCGTAAGATTAGTACTAATAGGGTACCTCACGGGCAAACATATTCTTTGAAAAGTAGGGAATTTGATGGTTTTGGTTGATTTTCTAAGGATATGAGTTGAATTTTCCTGATTGGAATTTGGAAGTGCACTATGAGACTCCGTGTTGAGATCATAACTAATAGGCGCAAGATAGGTAGATTGATGGAGTTTGAAGCAGGTTGAGGAGTCATACTATTAGGAAAATGATCACCTGAAAGAGAAATATATTTTCATGAAATTGAATGTCCCTAGAAATCATAAAGGTTTGTTTAAGAGCTGTAAAGCTTGTATCCCTTGTAGCCTAGTGGATAACCCATATAAAAACACAAGTTGTGGCCCTTGGAATGAATTTATCTCTAAGGGTAAGGTTGAAGCAAAAACAAGACAACCAAAAACTCTAAGATTTTGATAAGAAGGGTCTCTTTTAAGGAGAATTTGGTAAGGACTTTTGAGTATAAGATTGAGGGTGTTTGTTTTGTTTAAAAGAAAAGTTGTAGTCTTGATGCAGTCTCTCTAGAATTGAATAGGAATATGGGATTAAAATTCTTAGATTTAGAAAGAATAATATGTTTCTTTTGCATTTCAATAGAGACTATTGGACCTATGAATACATGAGCCTTGCATTTCAATAGAGGCTGTTGGACCTATAAATACATGAGCCTGTTGGTTATTTTAGGAAACATAGAGTTAATTCTAGGGAAACAAATCCTTGTAATTATGAGATTGTTTTTAAATACATAATCCTAGTATTAATAGCTAGATATACCTGTAATAAAGAATAAAATTATAGCGAGGATAAAATAAAAAACTTCTTAAAATACATAATGAGCAACACGGTTTTGACACTCTCCTGAAGTTGGTGAGTAAGTATTCTCCATTCCCAGCTTGGACATAATTCTTTCAAAGTTAATGCAATTCAACCCTTTGGTGAGTTTATATGAAAGTTGATTTTGAGTGGATACATATGGGGTGCTAATCAAGTCACTATCTAGCTTTTACATGATAAAATGTATGTCTACCTTAATATTTTTAGTTCTATCATGCTGCACCGGGTTATAGGCTATACTAATCCAAGATTTATTATCACAATATAACCTCATAGGTTTATCCCACTTTATCTTCAGGTCATCCAATATAATCTTTAACCATAGAAGTTCACATATTACTTTGACCATTGCTCGAAATTCTCCTTCACCACTTTATCTGGTTACTAGATTTTGTTTTTTACTCCTCCAAGTCACTAGGTAATAAGGAACGTACAATATCTAGTAATTGATCTTCTATTCACAGCTAACCTTGCATAGTTTGCATCCGTGTATGCTTCAAGACTTACACTCTTGTTTCGTTTAAATAAAATCTTTCTTCTTAGAGTCCCTTCTAAATAATGAAAAATTCTATGAGCAGCTTGTAAATGAGCCTCCTTTGGTTGGTGCATAAATTGGCTTATTAGACTCACATCAAAAGCAATGTCAACCAGTTTGTGATAAGTTAATAAGCCATCCAACAAGTCTTGTCCACTGCAACATCCTCCTTTGCACTGTTCGGATTAATTGGAGTGCTAGCTAGTTTGCAGTTTGTCTCTCCTGTTACTTTAAGCAAGTCAATAGTATTTGTAATGTTTTAATCTCAAATTCCAAAGCAAGGCATTGAGTTAACATTCGCTACTCCTTTTTGTCATCCTCAGTTATTGTAAAATCATCAACATACACCAAAAGTATTGTTACTCCTCGTGAAATTCAATGTTTGATGAATAAAGTGTAGTCCCTTTGACTTTGTTTGTGACTTTGAGTTATCATAATATTTGTGAATCTACCAAACCGTGCTCTTGGATATTGTCTCAACCCATACAAAACCTTAACTTGCAAACAATTCGAGTAGAAACCTGTCCTTCATAGCCCGAGGGCAACTCCATGTATATTTCTTCATCAAGGTCTCTATCTAGGAATGCATTCTTCACATCGAACTGCTGCAACCAATTATTATTGGCTGCTAATGACAATATTACTCTGACCATGTTCATCTTAGCAACCAATTATTATTGGCTGCTAAAGACAATATTACTCTGACCATGTTCATCTTAGCAACCAGAGCAAATGTTTCCAAGTAATCTACTCCACAGGTTTGAGTGGATTCTTTGGCCGCTAACCTTGCCTTATATAACATTCAGTGGTCCCATAAATTCGATGTTTTACAATATATACCCTCTTACACCCCAATGGGTTTTTTTCCAGTTGGTAAGGTAATTAGTTCCCAAGTTCTGTTCTTGTTTAACGCCTCCATTTTCACATCAATGGTTTGTTCCCATTTCACTTGGGTATAATCACCCATAAAGGTTATAAATCGTTTAGCACTCATGATATTAGGGACATTAGCGGGACCCCATACATTAGTATGAACAAGATAAAAAGGTTGAACTTTATCTTGAAGTTCAACAATGGTGGATTTAGACATGAGGGAGTGACTATTAATAGGCTTATTAGGGTCCTCCATGTAGTAAAGGCCATTCCGTTCTATAGCATGTCCAATGATCATTCCAAAGTCGTTTTGTAAAATACGAGAGTTGCTATGAAAACAACATCAAATGAAAGTTCTTTTGTGAATTTTGTACAAAAATTTGATTAGTGGACAATTTAGGGACATGAAGGACACTTTTAAGATTATGGATGGGCTTATTTGGACCTCTCTTTGTCCTACTGCTGTTATAAGACTTCCATCTACTATGAAAATTTTCTTGTTGCTATGACATAGAGAATATGTGGAGAAGTATTTGGATAGTGGGGTCATATGGTCAATAACTTCAGATTCTAGTATCCAATAGTGAGAGAAAGGTATATATGAAGCATTAAGACCATAGAAAATGGAAACTTACCAGAATATGTTAGAGAGCATGTACTTGTGAGTTGAACATTTTGCAATTCTCCATTAGTTTGAGATTTGGCTCAGTTTTCATTCCAAATTCATGATCTCAGCCAGACAGGTGGCTTATGCAACAATAAAGGTTGCAATAGTGATCAGATTGACACAACAATGAAGGCTTCATTTTAGGGTTGAGAGACATTGTCAATGGTTTCTAAAGATCAAGAACTATGATATCATCTCATATTTAGAAAGAATAATATATTTCTTCTGTATTTCGTGAGGACATTAGACCTACAAATACATGAGTCTGCCGATTATTGTGGGAAATATAGAGAGTTCATTCTAAGGAAACAAATCCCCATAATTATGGGATTGTTTTTAAATACGTAAACCTAGTATTAATAGCAAGATACAATTGTAATAAAGAATAAAATTATAGCAAGGATAAAATAAAAAAGTTCCCAAATTACATAATAAACAGCACGGTTTTGACAAAAGTATAAAGATCTACCCACATTTAGTAAGTGTTAATGTTACATTTTTGCCATAGGATTTTGTTGGGGCCTTTCTACATTGCTGAATTGTTGAAGGTTCCTTTGGGAGCAAGAATATTGATTAAAGCCAACTCTTTTGATTTGTCAGATCTAAATTGCATGATCTGTGGTTGAGATTGGGTCTCTACCAAGGGGAAAAACTGCTGGATGATGTCTCTGATTTTTGTTTGAGCAGATAAATCCATGTGAACCTGTTATGATCATCAACTCAAGTTAGAAAATACTCTTTATGATCATCAGTGGGAGTATAGTAAGGTACCCAAATGTTACAATGTATCAAATCAAAATTTGCTAAAATTTATGAATGATGAAAAATAGTCTTTGCTTAGCTAGAGGACATATATCATAAAAAAAAATCATAATTACTAGATTACAAATTGAATTCTTTATTAATGAATCCTTTACATTTGGAAGATATATGAGCTAGTCTAGCATGTTAAATCGCTGAAGAATCAAGATTACAGTCATGAGTTATAGGATTCTATAAAGAACCAGAGCAAGTAGATGCACTGAACAAAACTTAGACGCATTGTACAAATATAATCCTTGAACCAAGTCACCCTTCCCTATCGTCTTCAAGATTTTGTGGTTTTGAAATAAAAGGGAATCAACACTAAAATGAAAAGAAATATTTGGACTGAGTGATCGATAACTCACTTATATGAGGTTGACATGGAAATTAGGAATATACAAAACATTTTCCAATATGAGATCACAATTCAATTTGACAGTTCCAATAGAATGAACAAATGTGAAGTATTTATAAGGGGAGGGAAACAGTTTTATGAAGAACACGTTCCTGGAAAATGAAGTTCCTTAAGGAACAAACAGTATGACTAGTGGCACTCGAATCAATAATCCAAATTTGATTATTAGTTAATAGGGTATTGGGACAGGATCAGGATTGGGTAAGATAGTACCTGAAAAAGCATTGTTCTCAGTGGTGGAAGAAGATGTGGAAGATTGTTGTAAGGTTGTGTTTCATCAATTGCCAGTACTGATCTTGAGTAAGGGTCATGGAATGAGCAAATTGTGATTCAACCCGTCTTGATTGATAATTCTCAAAATCTTGATTGATATATCTGATTCAAGGAATTGGGAACTGCTCTTTCCTGCTACTGGCACTCAATACCAACTTCTAATGTGTCTTTCTTCATTATCATGTTTGTTTTTTCTTTCAGCAACTTGCTTTTCTTCTAAGATTCTCTTTGTTGTCTATGTGTGAGTAGAGGTGGCTAAATGGTCCATGTTGCTGTACATGGTCTATGCAAATCTGAAAATATTACAGTTTATTTTATTGTTAGTTAATGCAAAAAATAAGAATCATAAAGCATATCCATAGTAACAACTCTTATCTTACAAGTCATTTTGTAATTAAGTTAGATTTTAATATAAATTTAAAATGGTAATAGAATTTATCCTAACCATTATTGTTTGGCCTGTTGGACAATCTGCTATGAGATCAAGATGTCTTGTTCTCTATGTGAGGAGAGTCTTCTAGGGAAGCAACTCTCACTTTACAAATTGATTATGTTAGATTGAGTTAGGTTTTAACATAAATTCTAAGACCAACCTTTGAAGTGATGGTGGAACTCAGTTTACCGCATCAAAGCAGATAACAGACAGATTATGTCTAGGACAGTGATGGTTTTTGGCTTTGATTCTAATGCATCATTACTGATTTAAAGTTTCATGAAAATGCTTATTTTTCTTTGAACCCCATAACTGAAGCTAATAGGTACATTAGTTTGAAGATTCATTAATGTTTTGCTGATTTATTTTGTTATTCGTTTAGTTAATTTGTATCAATATGCAAAAATAGGCGACGTGTTTTATTCATTGTTTTGATTTGTTCAGGTGGATGGGAATTTTATAGAAGGGGTTTTGTCTACCAAAAAGAGGATTGGGTACGTTTCTGTACTCTTCTATGCTTCCTGGTGTCCTTTTTCTCAGAGAATACTTCCTGAATTTGAAATTCTTAGCTCTATGTTTCCTCAAGTACAACATGTAGCAATCGAGCAATCATCGGCTATGCCAAGGTTTGAAGCCATCCCTCCTTTTCTGTATCTACATAATTATGAAATTTATTTCCTTTTCTGTATGTCGCATACATATATAAAGTTGCAGAAGTTAGGTTCATTCTTTGTTCAGTAGTGCCTCAGGTAGGCTATGCCACGAAATAATGTTTAAGTAGGTTGTTTGTTATGTTATGCTACTCGTTAATTTGTACATAATTTGAAGAACATGGCATAATCAATTTGTCAAAGTTCTTAAACGTCTAATGCTCATGTATTTTTTCCTGCAGCTTATATTCAAAATATGGAATCCATAGCTTACCTGCAATCTTACTGGTGAACCAGACATCTAGAGTGAGATATCATGGTTCAAAGAATCTTAACTCCCTTGTAGAATTTTATGTGAGAAACACAGGTAAGAATATCCGAAATCTTATCTATAATTTCGGGTGGAATTTCATGTACCATCATTTTTCACCTTATTATGATTTGATAGCTTGGTGTTCATGATGTGTTGAAAACAAGAGCCATTTGCATTGAGTATTCCAAACTTCAATGAGTGAAATGATAATGACCTTACCATGTCTGATGCCAGGATTAGAAGCCAGGGACAAGGTTGTTGTTGGTGAACTAAGCAACTTGATGAGTGATGAACATTCAACTATAAAGGGCTTCTCCCTCGGAGAGATATCAAGAAGGGAACCTTACTTGGCATTATCAATATTGTTTCTATGTCTGAGAATTATTCTCTCTGTATTTCCCACGATTATGCCGCATCTCAAAGCATTCTGTTCTTCCTGTGTTCCTCATTTGAGCATGCAAAAAGTTAGCCAAGTGATGGAACGTGTTCTTAGTGTAATGGATGTGAAGAGGATTTGGACCAAGCTAGAACTCTGCAAGAGCAGGAGCTTTCGTGAGAGGGAAAGGAGTGCCAGGGTTTGGGTCTCATCTCTGGCTTCTGTTTCCCTTGGTGACTCATCCCCTAGGTGATGGTTTCAAATCTCAATGTATGAACTAACAATGTTGACATGTTGTTCTAGTACTTTTGAGTGTAGTGAAGGTTTTATCTCTAACTTTCCTTTGTAAATTTTGAATGTATATATACACGTTATCTGAGTTTAATGTAATGTTCTTTTATTTTTCTGTCTTTTAATTGTTTTTAGAGGTGATTAATATTAAAACTGATTCAGGTCTTTCTTTTACTTTTTTCCCTTTTCTTAGAACCCCTTTTATGTTTCGTTGGCGTGTCTGTGTAGAATTCATTTGGATCAAGTTTAATATCCTCACAACTACAAGTACAACTGTGTGTGTAACCTTATATTGGATTCTTGAAAAGATGTGATCTTTGCAGCAAGGGTCTGAATTCTCTGCTTCCTCTGCTTCCTCAAAAGTGTGCATTTAGATGTGAATTCTTCCAACACTTTCATAATAATAGTATTTGAGACTTGCAAAGCATTTAAATCTAGTGTAAGTGAAACTAAAAGAGGTATATACCAAACTTTTGTTAAGCTATTACATATGAAGCTCGAATACGACACGAACACATGGTTAAACTAAAAATTATAGAAAACGGAAACACGGCTATATATATATATATATATATATATATATATATATATATATATATATATATATATATATATATATATATATATATATATATATATATATATAAATAAATGAGTTCTTATGTAAGATCCATCAAATTTAATTATATTATTTCCATCATCAAAAACTTTTCTTAATTTTAAAACATATCTCTAAAAAAATGTTTTGTTTTAATCTTCTTCTATAACTTAATTCATCTTAATTTTCTATATATAAATAAATTAAATATAATTATATATTATATAAAAAATTATATTTAAATATTAAATTGAGAAAATATAAATTAAAAAAATATTATTCAAATTTTAAATTTAAATTAATAATAATAATTAAAAAAACATATTTAATATATTTTTAACAAAATTAGTAATATATTTTTAATATAATTATTAATATAATTAATATAAATTATTATATTATTATAAAAATTTAAACATATATGATATTATAATATAATATTATTTAATTATATAATAAGTATATTTTCTAAATGTTTCTTCCGGTAGCTTCTTCTTTCTCGATACAGTGTCTTCTTGCTTCTACCTTCTTTTTAGATTTCCTGCCTAATATTATAATATGTTTTAATGGTTTTATTTTGGTTTTAACAGTTTTCATTTTAGTATCTCTTTTCCTCTTTTAGTATCTCTTTCACTCTTCCGTCCCAGTCTACCGTTGTTTATTTTTTTGCTTATTGCTGTATTTTTGTTGTTTCTCCAATTTTTACCACCGTATCCTTTTTGCGTGTCAGATCACTTGACTCGGTGTGGTCCGTGCTTCTAACGAATGTCCGTGTCCCAGACGCGTCGGATGCGGAGAAAGTACAGTAAACCGGCGTGTCCAAGCTTCATATTGCATTAGTGCTTAACAAGGCCAAACAAAACATCAGAATGCAGAATCATTGAATTTCACTTCAACGTTACCAAATGCTGGGTGTGTGCTAATATATGTAATAATAAAAATTAAGAGTTTCTAATGCAAAATCAAAACATATAGCAATCTTGAATATTTCTTTATTTACTTGTTTTGTCAAGTCTGAATTGTATTTCGTCCAAGATTTCCCTTCTTCTTAAAGTAGGAATTTTTTAATAAAGGTTAATGTGTATATGAGAATTTAGTTTTACTAGATTTATTGATAGGAAAAAGTGTAGTCCGCAACTTCTACAAATGGTAACAACGCGTTTGGTCCCACATGAACAGTGACATTCCTTTCACGACGGCTTCTTCCTCCACCTCCATACCTTTTTAATTTTCCTAATTACTCATTTTGAAAAGATTTCTTTACCTCTATAAAGATTATTATATATGTTTTAAGTTTGAAACAATTTAGAAGTCAAATATCACATTCCGGAATAAGTTATTTCAAAAGCATAATATGACTTACAAATCCAAAAACAACTCTTCGAATAGGATATTTCGAAACTATTACAAAGGTGTATGTTTTTGTTTTCGGAATAGTTTATTTTGAAAGCTATTTCCGGATTTGGAAATAACCTCCATAATGGATCATTCCAAAAGAAAAAAAAAATACACTTCAATATCAATTTTGGAATATCCTATTCAAAAAGTTGTTTCCGGATCTAAAAATATGAAAGTATGTTATAGAAAGGTAAAATAGGCAGTGTAATCTTTAATAAAAGATAATATGTGAAAATAGAAAAGGTATGAAGGTGTAGGAAGAAGCTACGAAGGTGTATGAAGAAGTCGTCTCCTTTCATTTATATGTCTTATAATGTTAGAAACACCATTTTAATATATTATTACATTTGTGAATCAATTAATAACATTTTTTTATTAAAGATGACTCAGTGGATTAAAAGAAGAGAATGTTTATAAATTATTATTGGTCTTAAATCCTATGAGATTTTTAGGATTATTAGAACAAGCTCCTAGTTAGGATTAACATAAAAGTGATTTAAAATTGTTATTTTATTAAGATAATATTATTAAAGTTAATAATCATAAGAGATATTTTTTGTTTAAGAATTTGGTGGTTTCATTGCAATTTTATTCTTAAAAGGTGTCAGATGAGTTAAGAGAGGATGATGTTTAAAAATTATCTTTGGCATTGACTCCTAAGTGATAGATATATCAAAACGAGTCTCATAATCAAAGGTTAAGGAATAGGAGAGACCTGAAACCCTCTTTATATGCTTTGAACCTTTTGCATGAATTTTTCAAAATAATAATGTAGAATGGGTTCAAGGATGTGATAGCTACCAAGGTCGCAGTCATGGTAACCAAGGAGACTATTAAGGACAAGGATAGAGTAATCAACAACATGACAATAAAACAACTAGACACCCAACCAAAAAAAAGACAAAATAATGGTGAATAACAAGATTGACAACAAACTCAACATCAAAATCTTTAGAATGTCCAATGATTAATTCATATCATTGTTGGAGGGTTCATCACAAGGAGAAAGCTCAAGTTCAACACAGAAAATGCATATCAACAAACATAAGATGATTTAGTCATACACATTATAACAATTCTTAATTGGTGAGAGTTGTTGGTTGATTAAGGAAGTTCAGTTGACATATTATATTGGCTGACTTTCTGAAAGTTGGATGTCACAACTAGTCTCATTAAGTCATATCAAGAAGTTGTTCTTTCAACGGCTAGTTTCAGCAATTAAATGGTCAAGATTGCCCCTTTCAAGCATCCAACAGCTAGTTTCTATAAAGCTACATATAGAGGAACATTTCAAGTTGCAATATACAAGAAAGAAGAAAAAAAGATAAATACATCATACAATACACTGAAGAAATAGAATATACTGAGTGTCCATTGTAAATCTAATATTGAGAGCATCTAGAGTTTTGGGTTGTGCGAAACCATTGTATAATTTTTACCATTGTGAAGTAAACCCTTGTGAGCTTTCATTGTTCTCTCTTTTGAGAGTGTTACTTTCAATCTTGAGTGGTCTTGATCTCAGGAGGAGATTGGGACTGGTATAACCTGGAGAGGTTTGTGTACTCGGATAACCTTAAGAGGTTTGTGTACTTGCTATAACCTGGAGAGGTTTGTGTGCTTGTTATAACCTGGAGAGGTTTGTGCATTTGTTGTAACCTAGAGAGGTTTGTGTACTCGTTGTAACTATTTACTGAATAGTGAAATCTCTTGAACGATTTGTTCAAGGGAGAACTGGATGTACCCCAAGAGATTAGGGTAAACCAATATAAAATTGTTTGATCTGTGCTTATATATTCTTGCATTGGACGATCTTGCTTGGTGGTTTTTGTTTACAACAAATTGAGTTCAGGCTCAATTCAAACCCCTCTTCCTTTCTGGAGCTAATCGTTCCTACAAAGAACATGGTTGGACGACAATTAATCCCTCTACAATGCTACATTGAAACAAGAAAATTGCATACAAATAAAACCTGTTAAGAATGTTTTGCCATGTATTGTTATAGAACATCCCAAATAGGCATGAGAAATGGTAAGAGGTTTATTAGTGGGAGTAGACATTACAACATTGAATGTGATAGAAGATATAAGAAAATCAAGACTTTTCACGTAGTCAAAAGATATGAATGAATGTGTAACTTTGGAGTCATCAAATACACCAACGATTCTACCATTTATAAATATATTTACCTCGAATAAGATCATTTGTCTCCACTGCTTCAACTTTGCTCATCATAAAGACTTTTCCAGTTTGGTTTTGCTCCATTATTATTCTTTGAAGGAAACATGGTTAATCCCCCAATGTTACGACTTCTTTGTGGCATATACCAACAATTGTTAGTTAAATGTTCCATCTTTCTACAATGAGTACAAGGGACTAATTTCGTACAATCTTTAATCTTCACATTAGTATCATTTAATTGAACCCTTAACAATGTTGTTGTTGTATATTGCTATTTTAGCTCTTTAAAATATATCAAGTCTCAATAAAAGTAAAAAATAAAATCTCCCTTCCTTCCTTTACAACATGTGGTTGTAAATAAGAGAAAATAATGCAATGATTTATTCATGAATTTTTTAGATAATTTTATGTAAATCAATGCCAAATTGTAAATAAGAAATGGGAAAAAAATTGCCTCCCTTTGTTGCATATGGAAGATGTGAAAATGGAGAAGAAAGTTGGGTTTTGTCCATTCGATTTTAGTTGTCTACTAATTACAAATTTAAACTTGGTTCAATACTTTTTTGATTTTATTTTTCATCTTCTAGTAATTATGTGAACCTAATATTTTTATTTTTGATCTACCAGATACATATATTTCATAAAAATAGTTAGTTTACATAGTAATTAACTCAAGTTACTACTTAATATGATTGAATTTTTAATTTAGTAGAAAACTACTTACTTACACTCTTAGAAAAAAAATAACATTGATTTGTAAACAATAATTAAATCATTTATATTAAATTGATAATTAAAATTTTTATAGATATAATTTACCATAAAATACAATGTGTTAAACGATCTATTACATTCTTATTTTAATTAAAAAGTTTCATATCTACCTCAGAGCTAAAGAAGGTGATTTGATGCATCACCGTCTTAAAACCCTCAACATAACCTTTCATGTTATCGAGCGTCTAATCCTTTTGACATTTGTTCGTCCCTTAAAATATTTCTTGGATCAGAAACACTCTCTTCAGCAACTTTTCTTTTGGCCTCCTTAATCACTTTGAGAATATCAACAACCTTTATCTTTTTTTTAACTTCTTCAAACTTTTCTTTATGTTGTTTAGCTTAGCCAAGAGGTCTTTAACTTTTTATCTCCAAAGGTTTTTTTTTTTCATTAACTCATCATTTTTCTTGACCTTGGTTGAGAATGCTAATTAATGATTTGCTAAGGAATTATCCAAATCTAAATCCTTAACAGACCTAATTCCTTGGCAAACACTTTTAGAGGTCATTCTTTTCCAATAGTGTATTACAACCATTGATGTGACTTTGTGTATAATTTTCATCCAAAAACGTATGATTAACGTTGTTACATATCTCAACTTATCGTGCTATGATTATAACGAAACCACAACAAGAGGAATGATGATACTCTAAAATATAATTTAGACATATAAGTGACGAAAAAATGACTACTAAGACATAAGATATGAAAATAAGAAAATTTAGACAAATTATGAAAATTATCAATGAGAAAAAAAATTAACAAAGATCAGACTTAAAGTAAGAAAAAAGTTAGAATAAGCCCTTAAAATCGTCATAAGAGTTTTAGTGAATTCTTGATAAGATTAAACAATTAATAAAGAATCCTAAGAAATGATATTTCACATAAATCCTTAGAATCGTCACAAGAGTTTTAATGAATTATTCTTGATAAGATCAAATGATTTAATAAAAAACCACGTTTCAAATAAAATAATATCCAAAATTTATCTTTTTATTTATACTCAAATGACTTATATAAATTATTTCTTAAATATTAAAGAATATATAAAAATAAATAAATTATCAACATTATAAAAATGTCTTTTTGGTAAATTGTGATAAAAAAAAAACCTTGAAGTCTTAGTCTCAAAACTACATTATATCAATTGACAATAACTTAGTTATCTCTATCATGTTATTATCAATTTGATATATTTTAGATTTGTAACTCTTTAGATTCTCATAAAAAAGAATTTATAATTTTATGTTGAATATATAACTTTATTGTTGTACATATTAATCTCATGCGGTTGAAACAAGATTACCCTTCATAAAAGTAAATATTTGCAACCTCCCAAAGAACACATCTTCGTAGAAGAAATGATACTCACAAGGTTTTTTTTTTTTTTTAATTTTCATTTCCCCTTTTAACATGGGTAACACATTTATAGATTGTTGAACAGCTGGCAAATGCTTACAAACAAGTGAACCAAATCATTTGAATTCCAAATTTTAAGTCATAGTTTGGGAAGGTCATAAAAATACGTAGCTTGCACGAAGACAGCATAGACCAATGCAGTGTCACACTCGGCATAGTCAATCTTAACAATCACGCACCTACAAAACCATTGCCAATCAATGTACCTAATAGCTAACATCCAACGTGGTAACAAATAACTTGACATTGACACGTGCTACCTAGCTGCTCTTTCCAGCTTCTGTGCTTTTATTGGATCTTACAAACTTGATTTTCCTCCCCAACTAATTTATGTTTTATTAAAGATTTTATAGATATATTCACTTTGATGTGTATAACAACAATATAAACATGTGAATGTTGTTAAAGTAATGTGTTGAATTGTTAAAATACTTCTATTAATATGTATTCAAGGGAATTTTATAAAAGAATAGTAATATTTTATCCTTTTTCAGTTAAACACCAACATCATAATTTTAATTAAAACGCATTTTAGAGCATGTTGATATCCTTTATTGGTTCCAATATTAAAAGACAAATTGTAGAATCTTATATCCGTTCTATATATCCTCAATGCTTTTTAGGTGAAATGTTCTAATTGTTATTTCTTCTTTATGTTGCTTTTACTGTCCAATGGTTTATTTTAGCTTTAGCTTGTTCCATCGTAATATCTCTGAATCTATTTGTCGTTTAGTACAAGAGAAATGAAGAATATTGGTAATTTATCAAATTAATAAGAAATTGATAATATTTTCAATTGAACTATTGTTACCAATCTTAAAATTGTAGTGTGATCATGACATCAACCAGTCCCATAAAAGAGATACTCTTTTTTTTGAGAGAAATTAATGATATAGTGAATGATACCAAAGAGTATGTGGACACCTGTCCATTGAAGATTGTTTCTTCTATTCTCTCTGCACTTCCAGAATCTTTCAAGCCATCAATATCATTTCACTCCAACAAGCAACCCACAATTTCCCTCATCATGATTGAAGGTAACCAAGGAATCTCTTCATTTCTTTAGGAGTGAAAGAAGGAAACAAGAAAACCACCCTCTTGTTACAAAAATCACCATGCCAAACCACTAGTAATAGAAAATAAAAAAAATAATCTTTTGTGGGTTTGGTTAATACCCTCAAAGTATCTTGTAACAAAAATACCCTCTTATCTTTTCTTCTGATAAGACTTGGTCATTCCACCTTATTTTGTGCACTTACCGTTCGGAATTCTCCTTTATCTAAAGTTAACATCTTAACAGCCAGAATTAAGCAATTTAATAATCCCATTTCCCATAGAAAAACTGAAAAGAAACAAACAAGGAGAAGAATCCTAATTCCTAGCGTAGTGGCTAATCTGCTTGGTGGGGGCCACTTCACCCCAAGTTGTCATTTTCAAGATGGATAAACACACACTCAATTCATGTATACATGTGAGCCTACCCTTTATATGTCAAGAGCAACAAGACACCCAAATGGTGGCGCTTACTCTTGTGTTCTTCCACTGATGAAAATCCACGCAAAACTCCACAAAAGCCACCTTCTTTGATTCAACAAATCAACACCCAATTCTCAAAATCCCATTTTGTTTTCCCTTCTATTTTCTTATATAATCCAACTTTCCTTCTGAATACTCCTTGATCTGGTGTGAAGATGGACACTAGTGACTGGGTAGTCCTTTCTGATGATAGTCTTTTTGAAGATTGTGGTGAGAAGCAGATGTTTCTGGGGAAAAGAAACCTGGATTCAAAAAGTGTTTTTGATGTGGATGACTATTACTTCTGCACCTCGCCAAAATTCAAGAAAACCTCTGAGGCATCAAGGAATTTTCATCCGAGGGTTCCCAAAGAGCTTGTCCATATTCCAATCCAATTGGAATCAAGAATTGAGAAGGCCCCAGATGAAGACTTAGTGGAAGAAACCACCAAGGATCATGTAGAGGTCACTCTTGTGCCATCACCTATTGCCACTGAGACAATCAAAGGAGTGGTTTTGGAAGCTGATCAAGCCACTGTGCCACAGCTTTTGTCCAAGATCAGGGAAATTGAGTCCCCAAAGTCCGTTGGGAGAGGATTGTTCCTTGTACCTGACATAGGTGGTTTGAAATTTGAGGAGACAGGTAGTGAGGCACAGGAGATGATGGTCTCTCCCAGAATGAAGAGTGATAGAGATATGAGTGTTATGGAGTCTGGCAAAGAAGTGGAGGAGTCTGGTGATGGCTTTAACTTTTGGAAGTGGAGCTTCAATGGTGTTGGAGCTATCTGTTCATTTGGGGTTGCTGCAGCCACAGTGTGCGTCCTGTTATTTGGAAGCCACCAAAGGAACAAATTCCACCATCCTCAGAAGATTCAGTTCCAGATCTACACTGATGACAAGGTCAGCAAATGTCTTTCTTTTGGGGGTTTGATATTATTATGACTTAGAAATTAAAATAAATAGGTCTATTTCTTATGCATATTTTAGTATATGGTTGTGATGCAAGTGGTGCCATTGAAAAAAGTGGTGTCAATACTTCTGTAAAATTATGTTATTTTACCCTTCTTGAAAAGTCTACTAGATATGGATTTCTGAATATTTTGTATTGAAATGAGTCTTAATGGTGTGAGTGCAGAGGATTAAGCAAATGGTTCAGCATGCAACCAAGTTGAATGAAGCAGCATTATCAGCAATAAATGGTGTGCCTCTGAGCAGAGCTCGCATAACTTGTGGTGGTTTCTATGATGGTCTTTGATTTAGGCACTGATTCAGGAAGTATCTGATACTACAATGGGTCAACGACATGGCAAAATCCTCAAGATCTATCATATAGGTTTTTTTTTTTTTTCTTCTATGTAAATGAAATAACTAGGGATGGTGTCTTGTAAATTAAGCTACAAATTATATGATTATCTACTACTATTATATCTGTTTGATTTGAAGGTTGTAGTGGAAGAATTGCTTACAAGTAAAGTTTTGAAAAGCAGTGAGTGGGAGAAAGAGAGAATAGTATAGAAACTTTAGGCATGTTGGACCAAATCTTGACATAAGTAGGCAGAATTAAGGGTGACAGCAATCATTTCGGGAAATAAAAAAGTCATTACAAAACATTTATTTTCTTTCATCAAATTCAATTACCATTCTTAATGCTTATCAGCTTTGTTTCTTTTAAGACGTGGGTGCAACAAACATCCTTTTTTTTCAATTATTTGTCGTTTTAATATTTATAATTTATTCTAACAATTTATGTTTAACATTTATAATGATTTAACATTCTAACTTTATGTTTTTCTTTTCAAAGCAAAAATAGATCGAATATAAAATCATATAGATCTATTTATAATTGATATTATGACATGTAACATTTTAATCTTCTTTATTAAAATTTAATTTTCAAAGTGTCAAATTCTGAGTTATATTTGAGATCATGCTATTGAAAAATAGCTCAGAATTTGATTTTAAAAAAATTTAAAAAGAGTTAATATTTTACAAAATTAGTGATAGTCGAATTTTTCTAAAAATATTTAAATAAATTTTTAAATATAATAAATGTTACAATTTTGTTAAAAAAATATCAAATTATTTGATATTAAATTAAAAATAATCATTTCAACGCATTTAAAATTAAATGTATTTATTAGATTAATTATTTAAAACATGAAATAATATTTTACATATTTAAGAAATTAAATATATTGTAATATCTTTTATGCAATAATTAATTCACGTAAGACATATATTTGTCTAAACTGTAATAACTATTTTAAAATTGGGTAAACAGATCTAAGTCAATGAAATCAGTTTTAAGATACATTTTGATAATAATTATAACTTAAATTTTTTAAAAATATAATTTACGTGAATATAAATAATTTATAAATATATGAATTATATTGATAAAAAAATAAAAAATCTAGTTGTATACTTTTAATTCTAGTCTAAGGAAATTTGTATTATTTATTTTATTGAGTAAAAATAAAGGAATACGTTAAAAAGGAAAAAAAGAGGATGTTTTCAAGTGAAAAATAAATAATATATTAATCAAAATTATTAATATTTTAATTATTTAAATAAATTTACAATATATTGTAAATATGTAATTAAATTTTTAAATATATTAGTACTTATTTTGTTGGCGTTGAAATAACTCAAAAATGATTTTTTTAAATAAATATTCAAACCAACAAATTCAAATTAAAAAGCAAGTAATTTTTTTAACAATAAAATATCTATTAATTTTTTTAATTAATTTATTTTAATTGTTTATATTTATTAAATAAATAAATTTTAAAAAGTTAAGGATTTTTATCCATTCCGGTTTAAAAGAATTGAAAAATAAGTTTATATTTGGGCATTTTGGGAGCCGAACTCTAACTTATAATGGGCCAAAACATATTTTAGAGTTCGGCTCTCAAGAAATCAAATTATGAACGGAATGCGAGATAGGGAATTGTTGGTTGACACAGTACTACGTGGGAAAAAAAATTCTTTAATTTCTCATTAATTATCAAGAAAAAAAAAAGTTTACACTCATGATTAAAAAAAAATCATAATATCCGACTAATTACAGTTTATTCATTCTAAACGTTGTTGGTACATAAACCTTATATATATGAAATCAGTACAATTATATGTTATCAATTTCAAAATATTATAATTATATTTTGTCCATTTCAAAATATTGTATTATAACAAACCTTTACTCTAAAAGATACAAAATATCACATTTACACCTTTGCAAATATTTGTACTAAGTGTATTTCAGCAAATATAAACATTTAACTTGTTATAAGAACTTTGATATACACACAAACTTCAATTCATAAGTTAGAATAAGTTTATTACATAAATAATCATACATTTCAAATATATATGCAACAATCATTAAATAATCTCTTAATATATGTGTTTTTTACTATCACTTAATCTATGTGATTTTTATTATCAATAAAGTAAAGATATCATTTTTTAATAATAAACTCGTGTATTTAATAATATATATTATTCTTTTAAAGAGAGAATTTAGTTGGCAAAATATAATATGCTGGATGAATTTAAATAAGAAAATAGTTCAATATTCTCAAGTTGAGATTCACTTAGCTAGTTTTTGTCTGGTAGATGAATTATGAAGAAGTAGCAAAAACAATATATTTTATAATATCACAAAAATATCATAATGCCTACAAATTGAACGTTTTCAAAAATTTTAAACCAATCAAAACATCAATAAACAACATAAATAACATCATAATATTAATTTCAAACAATCTAACACAAAATCAACATTATAATATTAATAACATTCAACTGTCATTTTATAAATAGAACTAAATTCATTTATAATTTAAAATAATTTTCCTTACTTGATTGTTTGAGTATTAGATAATAACAAGGTTTTCATCATTTGCATAACCAAATTTAAAGGATTCAAGACGAACTTGTTGAGTTTCAGTTTGATAGGGAAAATCAGGCATATGTGCATCAATTAGTCTCTGGTTACATTTCTTGATCTTGTTGTTTGTTTATTTTTCTTGCTTTTGTTGTCCTTTTAACTTATACTTTGCATTAGAACACTTTTTATGTGTGATTATTATTCATTTCATTTATTTGCCTAATTTGATGAAGTTAAATGTATTGGTGTAGTACTTTTTATGTGTTTATATATTAGTGTAGTACTTTTGGTGCATGACCATTTGTTTTGTGCAGGGATTTGTCTCAAATCAACCCATTTGTGCTTGATCAAATGCTTGTCTTCATTATATCAAATAGTTGTCTTCATTATATCAAATGGTTGTCTTCATTAAATAGAAGGAGTTTGTTGAAGTTATTGTTCATGCATTTGATGAATCCAATGCCTCTCATGAAGAATTTCAATATTAGCAATAATCATGAAGATCGAGAAGTGTGTGTTTTATGATGTGTTACATTGATTAGGAATTGTTGTAAGTTTTCTCTTTTATTATAATTTGGTCCTAAAATTATAGTTAGAAAGCTTTTCTAGATGACATAAAGTTTTGTCTTGATGATATGTTATTTTTTAATTGATTAAAATATAGTTTTAAGATGTTAAAATTTATTAGCAAGTATGGAGTGATTGTAGGAAATATTTTAATCAATTAGATAATGATTTTAATTGATTAAAATGACTTAAAATCATATACATTTTGATCTTTTCTTTTAATATGTTACAATAATTTTTATATTAAATTATAGTTTTAATCGATTAAAACAAACACATTAAAGTCTATATAACTCTCTCATTTCAAAATCATTTGACACGGAATCAAAACCAAAGTTATTAAAATATTTTCTACTATTAAGAGAGTCCAAACTAAGCTAAAAATTGTTCTAAAAGCTTTCTTTGTGCAAGTTCTGTGATTAATATTGTGTTTGAAGAGAAACATAGAACTCTACTTAGTTTATTCTTTCTTGATGTGTTGATATTGTTCCAAGTGATATTATTTTCATTTTTTAAATTCGTTTTGCATCTTTAGACTATTTATGGATAAGGTTTCCATGTATAATATATTAACATGGTGTTACTAGGTGTGTAAACAAATTTTGTAAGCTTAAAGATGTTATTTCTTAAGGTTTTTATAAAATAAGGTTCAGACCGAGTTCAAGAGGGGGGTGAATTGAACTTTCAAAATCTTTTTGCAAATATGAATTGTTCTTGAAATAGAGAATGAAAATTCTTAATTCAATCAATCAACTCGTGTAATTTTGGATTGTTTAGTAAACAATCAATTATGCACAACGAAAATTGTTAGAGATAAATCCAGAAAACAGTTTTCAGTACAGAGATGTGTTAATCCAAAATCAAGATGATTAACCACAGTCCAATAGATTAGAAATAACCCAGAAGCACGGTTGATTCAAATATATTTAAACAGATTCAGAATGCAAAGTTGCAAGAACCTCACTTAAGGATGCTTAAAGATTCACATTCTTGGAGGTTTCTTGTTTTGAAAATCTTTGTCAAAGATGATCGCACAAACTAGGCGTTATTTCTCACTTTAGAATCTCTTAAGAAATGCTTTTTGAAAATATTAGTTATATGAAAATGATGGTGCCAATTCCTTTATATAGCCAAATCAGTTTTAAAACAGCTTAGCTGTCACAATTTCAATTAATTGAATAAACCATTCAATTGATTGAATTGACTATTAGAAGACTCAATCAAAGATTCCATTTGTAACAGAAATAATTGTCACAATTCAATCGATTGTTTCAAGTATTCAATTGATTGAAAAAGATTTTCAACAAAAATTGTTTAGGCTATTTTTCTTAAAACCAGTTTTAATACAAATATTTGTGAATATCTTAGCACCCCAAGAATAATGAACCATGCAACTAATGATTAAGGACTAAGCCAACATTAACACACAAACCCAACTAAAGACCTAAGACCAAATCACCCAACCATCTTCATGTTGGCTCAAAGTCATCCACTTGAACAATTCCGGTCCAGGTTGGTTCCAACAGATTCTTCATGAAGTTGTCTTGATCAACTCACGTGCTAGGCATTGATCTAACATAGTCCAAATTCAATCCATCAGAACTTCAGCAAGCTATGGTCTTTATTGACTTCATCAAATCACATGTTTAGCATTGGTGCTAAAGTTTTTACTTTCAATGCTTTGGTTGTATATTTCTAAAACCTCAAATATTTTTTGTGTGAGCTTACCTGGTGTTGCTGAGTAACTAGATGTAACTCTTAGATAAGAGTAAGCTAATATAAAATTCTATTGTGTAAATCTTTCTCTCTTTCTCTCTCTCTCTCTCTCTCTCTCTCTCTCTCTCTCACACACACACACACACACACTTTATCATTCCACCATCTAATATTGTTTCTGTGCATAAAATTGAAACAAGAAAATTGTAAAAAAAATAAGAGAAACACAATACGGTAGGATAAATTGTGTTTTAAAATCATGTTAAAACTTTTTTACAAAAGTACCGTGTGATATTAGGTGGTAGACAATAATTGGTATGACAGACGATCTGCCAATGAGTTTTCAGAAATTTCTTTTGCAAAAGTTCTCCTTCTTTAATTAGCATAGACAAAATAACGTGCAATGTAACAGAGATTTTTATACCGGTTTGTCTAATAGCTCAAACTACGTTCAATTCTTAACCAACTAGTCAAGTTCCACTAGTCAGACCAGTATTGTGAAGTACAAATGAGTATTCTTTGTACCTAGCCACTCTTGGATAAAACCTAAGTATTGTTTGACACTCAACCTCTCCTTCTTGGAAACCCAAGTATTCTTTGAAACTCAGCCGTTTTTGGCTAAACCTAAGTAATCTTTGGAATGCAACCACTCCTGACTAAGATTGAGTATTTTTTGAATTTGAGTCACTTCTGGCTAAGGCAAAAGATTGTCTAATAATTTTATCAACAGATCACATGTTTAGCTTACTAGGGAGGGATTACGATAAATACTCTCTCATAGTTTGCTAATGAACGCAAAAAAGTGTTCTTCTAAGGATTTTGGAAAGAGAGAAAATTTGGCAGCATTTTAGCACTTGAAAAATAATGGCGTAGCTTCTTTTTCTTCTATTTGAAACATGTCTTTATATAGGCATTTAAAGAATGTAGCCGTTGAAATCCCTTTTTTGATTGTTGAGTAACTTTGAACTCATTTGAATATCTTTATCTTTCTTCTATCATCTAACGAGCTAGATCATTGAGAAGTATTGAATGCGCTTTAGGAAACAATAATTTTTCTTCTCTTCTTTATGCAACATTCTTAATAGTGGACAGTCGTATTTCATTTGGTAGCATAGTCTTTTACACCAAAATATAATAAAAGTACACACCGTATTGGGCAGATAGTTGGGTCAGAGTTGACATATACTTGTGTCAAGATAGTTAGAAGATAATGCAACTTTACCTCATATCCCAACATATCTTTGATGTTGACTTGACTTTGGTGATCATAGCGACAAATGGTGAAGATATTTTCTGTAACGTAGAACTAAGCCTCAATAATATTCTATATGTTGACTTAAAAATTGTTTGCACTTACCATTTGATCATCAATAACACGTATCAGACAAAGCAGAAAATTTGCACAGTACTTTATCATCTGTCATAAAAAGCACTTGCATGTTACATGATCTGCTATTTTATAGAGCGTCTGTCGGACAAAGCTTGTTTATGTTTCATGCTTTGTTCAATTAAGTACTCAGTTAAAATCATGTGGTTTCCAGGTATAGTATAGTAAGAGTGTGTTACTAGGTGTGTAAACAAATCTTATAAGCTTTAAGATTTGGTTACCTGAGTTGTTTACTTTCACTGCTTTTGGTTATTGCTTTTGGTTATATATGCTTTTAAAAATTCAAATATTTTAGTGTGACTCTAGCTAGTGCTAAGTAATTAGATGTAGCTTTTGAATAAAAGTGAACTAGTATAAAATTTTGTTGTGTACATCTTCCTCTCTCTCATTTTAACATTCAGTTCTTGATACCATTTGATATTGTTTCTGTGTAAAACATTAAAAACAACTAAATTGTAAAAAATAGGAAAAACACAAAAAGGGAGAGCTAAATTGTGTTTCAAAATCATGTTAAATTTTTTTCGTAAAATATCATCTAATATTATGTGATAGATGATAAGTGGTATGACAGATGATCTATCAATGAGTTTTCAGAAATTTCTTTCACAAAAGCTCTCTTTTTTTGTACCAATTTGTTTGATAGTACAAACTATATTTAATTCTTAACCAAGTAATCAACTTTCATTAGGCAAACTACTATTTTGAAGTATAAATGATTATTTTCTAAATTCAACCACTCAAGAATAAAAAAGTCAAGTATTATTTGACACTCAATTACTCCTAACTAGAAATTCAAGCATTCTTTGTTATCTTATTTTTTAAATAACATCTCTTTATAGTTAAATGCTGGATTAATTAAAAAATTTTAAAATTTTAATTAATTAATATATTCTAAAATAACTAAATAAATATTTAAAATTAATGATAATTTTTCTTCCCTAATATGATTTGATAATATAAGTAAATATCATTACAAAAGTTACATTCAACTACTTAAGTTTTAAATATAAGGGTAACTTTTTTTATCAATAATATAAATTACCGATTTATGGTTTTTAACTAACTTAACTAGTTTTCTTAAAAAATGTAAATTAGTAGGAAATTAAACAAATAATATGTGAAGGATGGGTAGGGTAAATATTTTACAATGGTAGCATTATGTTAAATTTTGAAATGAAAGTGCTTACAAAGGTGAAATTTTCACTAAATAATCAATCAACACGCATATATTAAGCACTCAAAAGTCCTTTAATGGATTCTCTAACTTGTTCTATTTATAAAGCACTCCAAGTATTGAGTTCTTACCCTAGGGTAGTATAGGGTCAACCTGATTTTTCTTCTTCATAACTATTGTATATTCTTAGTTTTTATCAAATCGATCAAATTTTTAATTAATATTATGATTTCTTTTGATAAAATTATGCATTCTATTTGTATTTCCAAAGCAAATCTTCCATCTAGCCCTACATAAACCAAATACGCTTTCAGTATTACTTCAAAGGTTATTAGAATGATAATTTTAAAAACTTTAATTGTACTCCTAATTTAAGATTATTTTTAAAAGGTGATACCTAATTCTCTTTTATGAGCCTAAACATCCAATAAAAATAGGGTAGCCAACTTTAATAAGATAATATTTTTCTAAAAAAATAACATCACATGTTAAATATTTCTCTAAGATAAAATATTATTTCCATAAATTAAATAATTAGTTTGGTCCCATTTGTGTAGGTAGATTTTGAGTTCCTCAACTTTTTCGTGTGTAAAGTGATACTCTGAGGGTTACTTTTGATTTAAATTTTTTAATTATTAGCGGCATAGTAGCCGTTGTTTTCACTCTACATGAAATTTAACGTCGAAAAAAAAAACAGTAAAAGACAGAAAAAAAAAGGTGGAACAAAGAGAAAGTAGAAGAGGGTTGCATAAGAAAGTTTCACTTTATGTAACAAATCTGTGAAAAGTAATAATGCATGTTGGAGAAGAGGGTGTGTGAGAGAAGAAATGAAAAACTTCATATCTATTGTTGTGTTAAAGCTCTTAGAATGAGAAATGTTTGAGAGAAGAGAGAAATTCACTCTATTTCTTTTTATCTGTCACAATTTTGTACAAAAATAATTCTTTCTTTTTAAGTCATATTTCAAAATTCAAGATGGTCTTAATTTTGTTTTACCAATTATATCCTTGGATTGACTTGAAAGTGAAAATGTACACAATTACAAAAGTAGAAAATTGTATGAAAAATGAAATAGAGGATGATAATGTTTGAAAAGTAGAAAAAAGTATAATGGAGGTGGTTGAAGACTTCTAGATAGCAGATAAAATGGTGGTCCTACATGCTCCAAGAAGATGATTATATTGTTCAAAGTTTCAATTCCAAAATGTGGATTTTATTTGAAAGGATGGAAAGAAGCTTTTATTAGAAAATGTTCAATATTTATCTTCTTCGTAAATTTTATTAGAAGTATAATAGTGTTTTCAGGAAATCAAAGTTCACATAGAATTAACAACTTAGAAGTTGTATGAATTGATCCATTTCCTTTCTTCTATTTTGCTTCTCTCGTTCAACTCCTTTCTCTACAGTTCGTTCATTTCTCTTATTTGTTTTTATCCTAATAATTCATTTTTTAACATTCTCTTATTGTAATTTAAACTATATTTTAACTAAACTATATTAAAATGAAACTTCGGTATTATCTAAACGTAGTAGACTTAATTAAAATTAATATTTAAATGATTTAAAAGTTTAAGTGATTATAGTCTTATTAGGTATTAAGCTATATATTGAGAAATAAATTTAAACTCAACTAACCTATAAAATCTATTTGTAAAGTAATAATTACTCACTTATATAATATAAATTAAATTGGTTATACAATCATTTCAAATCATTTATAATATTCATTTTCTACGTAATAATTTCGTAAATAATTGTTAAAAAAATAATTTTCACCAAATATTTGGATGAAAATTCTAAAAAATGATATAAATCATAGTATATATAAGACATTGTAAATTTTGGCCCCTTCTATCATTAAATTGATGATCAGAGTCTTCCTTCAGACTCGTGGCGACAATTAGAGTAAGATTGACCGATCAAAATCTTGAATTAAGTAAGTTCAATTTGTGCTCATTTTTCATTTGAGTCAGTTTTCAAGTATTCGAAGTTACCCTAGTATAGGTATTTACATATAGCGTCTAAGACTTCAGAATGAGTCTCTGCTATGTTAGGATTCTAGTGTTGTGTTCAGATTATTTATCACAACTTTGTATTATAAATTAGGCTATTCTTGTGATCTTTAGTTTGGAGCTCTTTGTGAGTGCTCAAGTTTCTACCAGGTAAAAGGAGTTAGTCTGTATATTTTTGTAGATGTTAGTTTTACTTTTAAATAGAATCTTAGGTTAGAAGGCATGAATGTGGAAGTGATTTGGTCACCAAGAAAGCAAGTTTATATATCTTTGTAGATGTTAGTTTTACTCTCAAATAGAATCTTAGGTTAGAAGACATGAATGTAGAGGTGACTTGGTCACCATTGTTCAAGTTCCTTATAGGTCTGAATTGGTGATGTAGAGGTGGTTTATGTTGTGATATTAGTAGGAACTGCTGAATTAATTTGATTTGATTTTTGAATTTGATTGATTACGAGAATAATTTTAAAGATTGGTATTGTATATCTTGATATGTTGAATTTTTAAAGTGACAGTATGATCGAATGTGATAAATGTAATGGGTAGATTAAATTCTATATAAGTTAAGATAGAATAATGATTTGAAACAAATTTGATAGTATAGAGAGATTTTATTTTTGTGTGTTATAAACTTGACAGATATATGTTGTAATGAGGTCAAATAAGTCTATTGATGATAACTGATTATTGAATTTGATGACAAATAGAGTTTTTTAAGCTTTTTGTATTGGCATAGAGCATCATACTAGATGCGATGGGCACATTTCAAGAGATTTTCTCTCAAGTGCAATGACGTCGGGTGTAGGCTCCAACACTGGGCTCATTTTTTAGCATTTGCTCTTGGGTTTTTAACACCGAGTGTCACTCCTGGTGTGCTAGGCATGACCCTACTTTGGAGTTATACTCCTATTTTCAATATATATGACCTTTTGAACTAGTTTTCATTAGCCTTTTTAGTTATACATCTATGAATGTTACATATACATGATTAATACATAGTTGATAGTTGACTAATTTATATTTGATGATTTAAATCCTTGAGATACTCTGAGTTGATTGAAATTGGATTAAAATATAGATTTGAAGATAAACATATATATGAGTATGAAAGTAAGTAATATGTGATGTGATATTGAATTATGTTGTCTGTGATTGAGACATAGTATTCTCAAGAAAGAAAATACCCGTGTTGAAACGATTTAGGATATGCATTGTCTAAGGATCTGCTCAATAAGGAGGTATCCTGACTTTACTAGTAATAGGAATCAAATAAATGAATATTACTAGGTGTTAAGAGTCGAAGGAGGTTTGGATTGGGTGATTGCAGCTTGAAATATAGTTGGTCAAAAAAGACCAAAATAAACTATCCTGGTCATACAAGAATGTTGATTCATTGATCAGGAGTTGTGTGGATTCACGGTTTGGAGTTGTATGACAAGTGCAAACTTCTAGGTCTATTCAATACATGAGTCTTTCCAAAGTAAAGTCAATTGCCCATGTTTGTTACTTTTATGAAGTGAATTGTAAGGGTGTGTTAATAATGTGTTATACTTGAATAAATACTTGTTTGTGTGAGCATGAAGTAAGAAGTTTTGTTATGTTTATTGGTGATAATAAATGAAAAAGTTTTAAATTGTTAGCTTACACTATTTTTTTCATTTTGTGTTTTTGTTTTCTATATAGGAGCAGATGTTATTACATATATACTTGTTGAAGATGCTCTTGATTGCGCAAACTTTTGTTTTTAAGTCATTTTAAAAAAAGCATTTGTATATGTATGTATTATAAATGTTTTAAATCTATATGAAGAGGGATATACTCATATTTTGAAGTATTGTATAAATGATTAACGTATACATATGTATAGAGTATGCAATCCTAACTCTAGGATGTTACAACATCTACTCAAACAACTCCTCAAAGGGAGATACGAGTGTCATTCCAGTATCATTCAACACGTATCACACCCGAGATAGGAAAAGACCAAGTAGAAGGTTAAGGTTTGGGTATAGGGGAAAGTCCAAGTCATTTTTGAACCATTGGATGAATTTAGGTAAAAGGTTTAGGTAGCCTAGAAAAAAGTGTAAGGGAATAGTCTATTTCTTTTACCCAAGGTTTGAGCTTCACTATTTGTAATAATGTTATTTGTGGTCTCCAATATATAGGCAAATTTATCAAAAAAATTTAATGAGATTATAATTATCATAATATTTTTTTAGAGAAAATAACTCTTTTATTATGGTTTGAAATTTGTTAAACAAACTTTGTGTGTTTTCAGTTTCCTCCATCTTAGATAACTCATGTTGTCTAATAAACAAACTAAGTTTGTTTCTTTAGACTGTAGTGGAACCCTCTTATACTATAGTAAGAGTATCCAACATTCCTTCTCTCCTTTGAAAGCATGAACTTTTGAGTACACTTCTTTTGAGAGATGACACATAAGAGTGTTCCAAGCTTTAGAGTTGAATAGATATCTTTACTTTTGTTCGTCATTCTAAGGATGAGTTCGTTGTAATTTTGACTGGAATATAAATCTTGTTCTCTACTATGTCCATCGTATCTAAGTGGCAAGATTCAAAGAACGCAATCATACATTACTTCCAATAATCAAACTTTTCTTCTTTAAATAAAGGAGGTCTATTGATAGCTTGTTCTTTATTATCTATTAGACGATTTAATATTTTCCTTTCCTGATGCAAAGATCTAACTCAAAATGTTAACTTTGAAATCAACTAAAAAGAACAAGTTAGCACTAGAATAAGAGAGGTTGAATAAAATTGAAGTTTTTTTTCACACTTTCCAAAATTTGTTAAAGGACCATCTACTAGTTCAGAAAATCAAATTCAAAATACTTTCATAAAACTTATAATATAATATAATAAGAAGAATGAGAGGATCTTGATCAACTCAAGAATATTTAAAAAGAAAAAATTCGTGAAAGAATAAAAATATAATAATAAAAGCATGTTCTATAGTAACTTTTAATACGACAATAATCAAAATAAACGGAAAACAAGAGAAAGTTAAAAAAATAAAAAAAAATATATTAGAAAAGACTGGTTCTTTGAAAAAACTTTTCAAAATAATAATCAAAGTAAAAAAAGAAACATATACTTTTATTAATTGTTAAGATTTACTAAAAGAAATACGTTAAGAATAAAATAAATAGAAAAATACAAATAAAAAAAAGTGATTGATGTGCGTAAGGTTATTTTATATGTTTCGAAATTTCCTTCTAAGTATTGCAATTTGTAAAATTAAGTATTTAATTAATAATTAATATATTTGGGAAGTTAGGTATATGACATTGAATATATTTTAGTTTAATTATTCATTTTTGTATATCTTTAATTTAATTATTCATTTACCTCTTAGTTAACATATTTAAAAAAAATCTTTTTTTAGTCTCTACATATATCATTTTTAATTCTTGAAGACATTTAAGAAAAATAGAATTTATGTGTAGAAACGAAAAGAAATTAAAAAAGATATGCATAATTAAAAGTATATTTAAAAAATTAGAAACTAAAACAAATTTATTTTAAACTGTATCGACCAAACGAGTAATTAAACCTGTTTTTTCTTGTTTTGGGAACACCCCTAAGATGGATTCAAATAAGAATACTATGATAACAAGCACAAAGATGTATAAGGTTAGAAAACAAAAGGAGCCGAGACAAATGAACTCTTGAGGTCAAGTTCTTCAATCTCCCAATGAGTAACTTCATTTTAGCCTGTAATTGTAATAGGCAAAGAATTTTTCACGAGGAATGAAGGTGAGTTGGATTTAAAATTTGAATTTTGAGTTTGCAGTTGTAAAGTTATTTCTAGTATGTTCACTCACAAAAGTTACACTTTCTGAGGATTTAGGGTTCCTCCTTCTGGTTGTTGCTGAAACACTACTTTGAAGTCCTTTGAGGACTTCATTCCTTCCACCAGAAACCAAAAAATTGTTGATTATGAAATCCTATTAACTTTTCAAGATGCTTTTTGACCAAGGATGCAAGAAACTTTATGATTATTCTTTGTAATTGTGAGAGGTGCTACTTCTTAAAAATCCTATTTTCATCTACATGTTCTTTCTAACCCGAAACAAACTTCTTTAGAAGATGAGATGGTCTCAAGTTCATTCAGAAAGTAAATCTGAGTGCTTTCAAATGAGTCTTCTTGTGTAGCTACTTTGTTTCTTTCATTTTGAAATGTGTCAAGACTCCAAAATGTTTGTTTAATGCGTCCTGTCACAGATCTTCAGGATTCAATCAACCAATGTTTGTTCAATTTTTTTATACAGAAATCTTTGATGATCTTTCAGAGTTTGAACCAGTTCTTAGTTCTCTGTGTCTTAATATCTTTTTAAGATAAAATTATTTTTTAATAAAATAATTAGTCATTAAAATTTTAAAAATATTTGGGTCCATTTATTTTAAAAAATAAAACAAATAGACAAAAAAAATCACAAAATAAAATAAAAGATTGAAGAATCAGATTGAAATAAAAAAAATATATATATACTACTTTTACTAAATTAGTTTGAAAAAAAAAATTGCATACGGGTAAATACTGAATACACAGCAGTGATATAATAATTTCTAATCAAGTTGGTTATTCTTGTTTCTTATGGCTACCTTAAAAGTGTGAATTGGCCATGTTAAAAGGGACTTGAGCAAAAGGATCCAAAGGGTAAAATGATGAGGTTTCTCCACTTAAGATATTTGTGTTATGATCAAGTTATGAGGCTACAAAGAGAGAAAGTGACAGATTGAAGAAGCAAACTATCTAGACCAAGTGAGATATATATGGAGACACTGTTTATTTGCTGTGGTGTGACGTGGTTTACACGAGTAAGAGAAACTATAAATGACGTGATTGCTACGTTGAAAATTAAAGGAGGGAACCACAGCAACTAATTCAACCCATTTTGAAGGTTGTTTGTCATGTGATTGATGACGTGTGGGATGGCCAAGGATTCCAATAATTCAACATCCAAAACATATGGATAAACAGCACAATTTAGTTTTGTTGAATTGCTTCTTGAATATTTCTTCATGTTTTTTATTCTTCACTTGTTTTTCTATTTTCTTGTTCACTTTTTTTCCTTTGATTGTATCCTTATTTGCTGGCTTTCCAACCTATAATCATTGAGGAGTATGAATAGGTTTAAAGATTAAAGAGCCTTAAATCGTGACCCTGGCATGTACATATGAACTTGTTTAGTGTGCAAGACAAGAGATTCATTGACTCATGTGTAAGATACATGTTCTTGTGTTTTATGAGGTAGCTAAGTCAATGAGGAAATGTTAGAGAATGTTATTTATATGATGCATAAGAGATTATAGATCCTGTATTGGATATTATTCCTAATGTCATCTTTTATTGATTTTTGTTTTACGAGGAACATTGTGGCTCTCATGTTTTGTATACAAAGAAGTTGTAGTGATCATCAACATATCAATCATAACCTGTTAAAGTAGACAAATACACCAGTTATATCCCATTTATTCTTTGGGATGTCATCAATCATTGAAAGTCCTTTAGGCCCTCTATCAATACTTCTAAAAAAAAAATTCATTTACTATTTTAATAATCATTTTAAACCAACTCTTTTTCATAATAAAATATTATATTTAAATAATAATAATAAATATAAATAGTTGTATAATGTATCAAAGTTTTCACATTACTTCTTAAAATAAGTCATGAAAGTTTCAAACATTTCAGTTTTAGTTTTAACCATAAAAGTTTAGAACAGATACATGTAGAAGAACTTTTTACTCAGTCTACTATTTATTTATACCACATATTCATTTTTATTTTTATTTTTGCAATTTGAGTATGGATTAAGGTATGAAATACAAATAATAGAAGAGGAAGTCCCCTTCTTGAAAGCATATAACAGAACATATTTTGGATATGGTGTGGGGATAAAAATTAGCGACAAATAACACACATACTCACGCTTTTTTTGTTCCATTTTGGGTATCGATTCAAGTATTAAAAACATACAATAGAAGTGGAAGTTCCCTTTTGGAAGCATACACCAAAAGATATTTTTGGATATAGTGTGAGGATTAAAGACTAGTCACAAACATATAGAGATTCTCCTTTTGAAAGTATACACCCACAATTATTTTTGAAAAGTTATAAGATTATTTGAATTTTCTTAAAAATACTATAATATTAAAGTGGTTTGGTTTGGGATTGAAGAATATTATAATTTTTTTAAGAATTGAAGAATATCACACCAAACACCTGAGAAACAAAATTATCAGCACAGTGAAAATGCTTTGGGATGCAAGAGATGGAGATGCCCCTTAGGTACTAGAACAAAGTTTAAGAAAACTCTATTCTTACTTCTTTCTGGTAAGTGATCTTTAGGAATGAAATTTGTTTTGCAGTAGGGATAATCTAAGATTCGATTTTAGTCTAGTAAGGTATTTCTTTTAAAAGGAGATAAGAGTCATAACATTTATTTTTAAAATTTTTAAAACTAATTTTTATTATGAAATCAATTCTTTTTAAGTTAGACCCTTTTTTATTAAGTTTTTGTTAATAATTGATTTATTGTGTTTAAAAATTTTAAATTACACTATTTTTTCTTATTTTGTTTAAAAAGATAATAGAAAATACTGAATTTAAAAAAATAGATTGAATCTCATGAAGATGCACAAAAGGTCAATAAAGAATGAAAAGAATAAGAGTTAATGTCACACAATTACATTTAATGGATATGAAGTCTAATTCTAACAATACTATATCATTCATTGTTAACTTTATTTTACTATCTGAGATTTGATATAAATTCATAAAAATATTTAATTTATTTAGTATAATTTATCTTATTTCACAAACTACTTAAATTATAAAAAAAATTCATCTAATTTTATTATAATATTGTATATTGCATAAGTCCCTTTGAAAGAGAATAATATATTTATTATTTGTTATATAAGCGTGATTAATACACTTGTTATTAAATATAAAAAAAATACACTTTTTTATTATATTTATATTTGATGTTGAGTATATAGATTAAATTTTTTAGCTATTTAGTTATTCATTTGTATAAACTTTATGATCTTTGAGCTCTTTTCTCTAAACCTCCTTTAACTTTTTTTAAAGATTACGGAGCTGATTTTCATCCTTTTTCAATTGGATAGCACAAATGAAAAGATAGTATAGTAAAAATATTTTCTAATTATTGAAATCTTCTAATAAAGGAAGTTTATTTATGTTTTACAATCTATTTTTCTAGTCTTTTATGAGTTTAGCTTGACATTTTTATTCTCACAAGTTTTCTAACATGAATTATCCGTTGCTTTTTTATTTTTTATTTTGGTTTGGGTGTTTGGAGCTCTTAAAAGTGGATTTATGATTCTAGTTAACCTTGATATTTTTTTTGTAACATGGAAGGAAAACGTCTACCTGATAAGGGGCTAATAATTTCATTTCATTTTAATTGATTTTGGAATTGGTGTCCAGTTGATCCTAATTAATGTTGGGCAAATCATGATGAATTGGTACATTACAAAGGTAATCAAACTGTGGATAAATGGAGTATCTCTATATGTATAGAATTAGTATTGGACTAAAATACATTTGGATTATACTTTTGTTATTTTAAAAATTTTATAACATGTCAGAAGTTAAAAAAAATTGATTTTTTTCTCTAATTTGTGTAGGAGATTGATGAATTGATTCTATATAGTTTTTAATATTCTAGTTAATTTATACTTTGTGTTAATGATGTTGAGATGTTAGAGTTGAGACTAGATAAATAAAACTAGGATTTTGATTGGAATGGGAGGTTGTAAAGAAGTTATGAAGCATGTTAGAATAGAAAGTGTTTGAAAACTACTGTATAATTAGATGTAGTCAAATAATGCAAAAAATTCTTTAAATCATAAAAACAATCCAAATGTTCATACCTCAATGTTCTTGAACTATAAATATAATTGATTTTATTCAATGAAACTCTTTTAATATCTCCTTGTCTTTTGTTGTATTTTTAAGTCTCTAAACTTTTAAAGTCTTATTTTTGCAGTATATCAATTATTAAATATTGCTGAGTCATTTTTTATTAATACAATGACACCGAACTCTTATGAGATCTTAGACTACTGAATATTGAATTCAATTTAGGATTACATGAATTGAATTTACTTTTCTAATTTAAATTAAATGAAGTGGATCACTTTTTAATTTATTTGAGATTTATGCTAAATAGGAATTCATATAAATATTTAGATATTGTTTTGTGGTTACAAATAGTCCTAGAATTCAATAGTACACAGTGAATTAAGGAAAAAGTTAGATAAGTAACCATTAATTTTCATAAATTTTAATATTATACATTAGAACAATCAAAAGTTTTCAAAAATCCTCAAACCTAATTTTTGAAATTGAAAATGACAATATACGAACTAAATTAATCTTTAATATTACATAAATTGTAAAATTTTGTTTGATACAATTGTGACTAAAGCGTTCAAGAAATAAATATGAAAGAGTTGTATATGTATATTTTCAATAGAATTTGAATGTCTTAGGGCCAAGTTTTAAATAAAATGAAATTTTCAATCTCTTAATATATAAGTCGAATTATGGACAATAATGAAGAATTATTAAAATGAGTTTTTTTTTTTATTATGTTGGGTTAATATTATCATATATATGATAAGAGATAGTTGAGTTATTAAGCTATATCTTGAATTATTTATTAAAAGATATGTTAATAATATCTTATTTATAAAATATCTATTTATATTTATATTATGAGTATATTGGATATAACTAGTACATAAATTCTCTGAATTTGAAATATTACTTGAAAGTAATAAGTGTATGTGGATGATATATGAATTGATATTTTTGTAAGGATGAAAAAAACTTTAAATAACTTTTAAGTGATTGATTTATATATATATATATATATATATATATATATATATATATATATATATATATATATATAAATATGATGTAACAATTAAACTTGAAGTAATTTAGCAATGTTATGGTTTTTATAATTTTTTTAATCAACAAAAAAGATATCTAAATGAATAGAGTATTGTTACTACACTATTCGGTTTAGAGTACAAACACTCTAACACTCAAGTTAGTTAGGGGTCTGAGAATTTATAGAATATTTATGAGTTAGAGTAACAATACCTTATTTTTTATAATTATATTCTTATTTATACGATTTTAAATAGACTTCTTAATGAATGGGTCAGAGGTCCAAGTTTTTATAGCCCCTTATTTATTTATTTTTTTGTGTTATATGTGATAATCATCATGTGTATACTGTCAATAATTTATCAACGAAATGTCGGTCGAAGTTATAAAAGTTCAATCATTCTACCTAATAGTGCTAAATGCTTAGTTTTAAATGAAGTACTAATGATACTTCAAACCTTTGATAGAAAAGGTTTGGTAACAACTATATAATTTGCTAGTTATATAAAATGTATACATGGTTTTCTATTTATCATGTTTGTAAAAATAATTTATGTTCAAATTCATTAGTACGGGACCAATATAAATTATTTGCAATTATTACCAATTGAATATTTTTAATGAAGAATTTTCATGAATCTCAATAAAAGATTTGTCCACATTTTATTTTCAAAAGTTACCTTATGACATCTTTTTTTCTCGGAAACTAGGTGAAAAGAGTGAGTTTCGGATGTTTAGTTGTGTTTATCCATTTTAAATGCTTTCAAATTTTTTTTATATATGAGGCTTTTTTCCTTTGTCATTTCTCCATTGCTTTTACACTTGCATTTTGGTTTGAAAGATCACCTTTCTCTTTGAAGGATTTCTAGTCTCTCCCCTTTCTGTCATTCATATTTTTTCTTTTGACAAATAGGTATATCGTTTAGGACTTAATTTTCATTCTAGTCATCTTTAAATAATCTTCTTCTGTAGGTGATCTAAGTCACTATCTCTTAGAACGTTGTTCCTTAACTAATTAAGAGATTTTAATATTAAGGATGAGTTTGCCGCTAAAAAGAGTCAAAGCCACTTATTTTTCAACAAAAGTAGTAATAATATTGTTGCTGAGATTTTCACTAATTAAGCGAATATGAATCCTTTTATTGTTGTTCAAGACAGGTTGCAAATGAACCCTTCACTTTCTTCCTTCTACATGGTGAGGATTTAGTTATACTTATTCTTCACAAAGAAAAACCCTCCACACTGATACAGAATCTTCTTATCAGCAAAGAAAATTAAAAAGAAAAAAGAGATATTTTCAGAAAAAGGTATAAATATAATAAATTAACGTATATTATATATAAATATACAAACATATAAATATATATATATATATATATATATATATATATATATAATGTTTAAAAGAAGAGTTTTTATTTTGGTCCTCTAAAATATTTAAATATTTTAAAGTTTAAACTATTAATTTTAGTCTCTGTAAATTTTAATATAAATTAATACTATCTCTAACGTTCATTTAAAATAAATAAATAAATAAATAATATTTATTTTTAAAAATTAAAAATATCACACTAATATTATAACACAAATATAATAGGTGTCACTTGAAGAGTGGGTTTTCTCTCTTTGAAGACATAGATAAAGATTCCTTTTGAAACATTATTTCATTAAATATTTTATTACGTATTTAAATAATATATAAGTGTCTATTAACTATGCCGAAACGATTTTACATATTAACTTGTAAATTGTCTTACCTCACCTTTATTTCCTAGTAGTAACAATTATTTTTTACGACAAAATTAATTAAATACATAATAAAATTTAAAATTATTAAATAAACTAAATTTGAATAAGTAAAGTACAAGGCCTGGAAAACTACTCCGAACGAAGAAGACAAAAACTGACCCTTTTGTTCCGTTGATAGCTCACGACCACCAACCAGTCTTTTCCCTTTTCTATTCCTCTCATACACTTGCCGACACATTTAAAAAATAAGAATGTTCTTAAAAATTAATAGAATTAATTATGATAAACATGATTAGAAATGATTGATGTAATTTAAATACCTGTTTAAATTAAGTTTAACCTTTAATAATTAGATTATCTATCTCTTTCATTACTTTTAGCAGAAATAAATAATGAAACTTTGGTTGACATTAACCAACTTAATGAAAAATAACCACGATTGTTTTAATTTTAACTCTTCATAGTAAAACATTATACTTATTGAATTAATAAAGTGTCACGTCATAAATAAGGTCCATTCAACAATCAACACGACATAGAATTAAAAAGAATAATTACACAAATCATAATTGCCCACAGAAAAAAGTAGTTCAAAGTTTGGACAAAAAGTCAGAGGAGGGGAACCAAACAAATCACAATAAGATTACATTGTCACAAACTCATAAAAAGTACAATGAGGAACAATGAATTTGTCACATAAGAATAAGAATGAGATGAAAATAATAATAATATAAAAATAAAAAAACAACAAAAAGAGTCTAAATGTGTGTGATCTTCTCTTCTCCCTCACTCCAAATCACCAATGCATCCCAAGAAAAGAAAAAAGCTTAGTCACAATAGAGTATTGACCAACCAACCACTACTTGAGTTGGGAAAAGAGAAGAAAACAGCAAACACAAGCACCTCAACTCCACACATGTAACAATTGTTGGAGAATCAGAAGAGAAGGGCAAATGCAAGAGCAAAGAGAGAGGCAAAGGCAGTGGAGAGAGATGTGGCATCAGATGAAGGACCTGGAGCAGGTGCCTCAGCAGCAGAAACCCTAGTTGCTGCCATAACCAACATGGCAATGACCAAAGTCAAGAAAAGCTTCATCTTCAATGCCTCCATTGCTCAAAGTTATGTTTTTTTTTCTTTTTCTTCTTTTTTTGTTGCAAGTGCGAGAAGAGGATTTTGGTTTGGCAGTTGGAAAACATGGTGCGCCATTGGGTGGTCTTATATAGATGCGGGCAGGGAAAAAAGACGGGCAGCTGTCCACACTTTCTCGCTGGCGACAGGTTCGAGGTTGCCGGGCAGCCGCACCTGCCCGATTTGTTGGACAGAGTGTCTCCATTCGATTTCTTTCTGCGATACAGCTGTCGCCAACGGTTTGTGGGGCTACCCTTCTTTATAAATAATAAAATAAAATTGCCTTTTTCTTTTTTCAAATTAAAAATTTATGCTACTTCTTTTTTAAATGTTTAAATTGCCTTTGTGGTTGTGGTTGGCCACCATTTGTAACTTGAGAAGGATAATAACATGAGTTGTATGTGCTATAATTATTAAGATATATTTATTGTAATTGGTATCACTAATTTCATTAGTTTGCAAAAATGTAATGGTATATCTATGAAAACACGTGGAATAGAGGAAAATCATTACAAATAATTTTATTATACTATTGTTTTACAATATTAAAATTCATAAATACAATACATAAGCTATTCTTGAATTTAAAAGAAAGGTACTAACATATCAATAGAACATAAATTATATATAAAGCTATTATTGAGTGTCAAGTTACTTATTTAAATAACTATAAAGGTTAAATAATTTAGAAATAGTCTGATTTGGCAAACTAAAGGTTAAATAATTTATAAATAGTCTGATTTGTTTACTATATTGGGAGATGCTAGGTAGTAATTTAGTTTAATTATTTAAAAATTTGAACAAAACCGTGGAATATTTGGTTGTGTATATATATGATTTGAACATTGATAATTTCGAAGTCAACCGATTGATTAACTTATTCTCTTATCCCATGTGTTCGTCATTATCGTAAATACTTTCTAAAAACACATTTTCTTTTTCAAGAAAAAACATTTTTTTATAGTAAGTTGTAAGCATTTTTGACAGACTATAAGATGAGGTATGTAGGATGGAAATTCAGGTTATTATTATAGAATTAAGGTTAATTATTATATAGAATGAACTAATAAAATTAACTTTTAATTCTTATACAGATTGATCTTCTTAACTTGCTTTTATCTTATAAAATGTGAAAATGGTCAAAGCAAGTCAAAGCTCGAACCCGTGTTATTGTCTTTCTATGTATGTAATTAATATTTACATGTATTTAATGATTTATAATTTTTTGAGAAATAATATTCTTCAAATTATGGAAGAGTTGGTAATTAAGAGAAAATAAATATAATGATTAAAAAACATAATATTATAACTGTAATTAAAAATATTTATTAGATGTAATACAACTCAAATCTTTCATTAAAAAAGAATTATCCAAATTTGTAAAATACTAGTAAACTCTATTGAAAAGTATATATATATCGTTTATTTAAAATTTGATGATTTTAGAGGTGAAAAGGGAAAATAAAATCATAAAATGATAAGAGAGATATTTTGTATATGCATCATTAATGCCATTGCATTTCACACCTCTAAATGAGAATTGCGTAAGAACCTCACATTCACAACTTCCTTACCCTTGAATTCACGAGCAAGGATGATCAGATATATCCATGTACGAATGAATACCCATCATAATTCTGAGTTATTTTTTTTAGGTAATGTTTTTCTTCTTTTCTCAGACTCGTCAAATTTTAATCCTGAATAGTGACTGTGCTCTGTGCTTATACTGCTATCTATTTGAGTATTCTAAGATACATCTCATGACTGAATCAATCATTAGTCTTAGTATATCTCCATAACCATTTAATTAAATAGAATAACATAGTTAAGAGCTAACTTTGTTCATTAAGCATGTATATCAGGATCTAAATATGAATGTTTTTGAGAAAAAACAAACATATTTATGAAAAGAATCGATTTCGAGTATTACTCAGAAGACTTTGAAGGAATTAAAGCAATCATTAATAGAGGATAGAATTTATTGTTTTACAATAACCAAATCATATATCATTAACAAAGAATGTCTCTTAACTTCACAATTATAGACTTCCATTTTATCCATTTCCATCTTCCACAAATGTAATGTTCTTATTTATTTATGTTTTAAAATTTTATAATCTTATACAAACTACTTCTATTTTGTTATCACTAAATTGGCATTAGCTTATTTACAAAAGTTGTTTTCCCAACCAATCTTCTATGCATAAAAAAAAAAAATATGATGATTTGAGCTTAAATGTAAGAATACTATAATAAAGAACTTGTAACTTTACCCCTAAAGCCAATTATTTTGCTTTAAATGAATGTTAACCAAAACATAAACCCCACATATCCAAACAAGAGTGACTTTAACAATGATAGTGAACATAACGTGAATTTTACACTTGGAGAAACTGTGGTCTAGTAACCATACCCCAAATAATTGACACCCAAAAAAAGGTTTCTCATATAGTGTTATGTCAAATCTTTGGCCCTAACGGTTGCTTCATGTTATTTACAAAATAAAGCAGAACTATGTGGCATTCCAAACCAAATTCAAACCTTAATAGCGCTAACTCTTGCTTTTGTAGCTTTAAATTTTTCAAAAAGGAGCGTTCATAACGGTATAGGTTTTGCATTCAAAGAATATGATAATGAAAAGATTTTGATTTTGGTTTTGATTCTTGAGTTGATCACCTAACATGGATAATGGGACCTGCCCTATCTTCCACTGGAATTGTGGCGAAATGGAAAATGACTTGTTACACTGTGTTGAAAATGGGTACAAATTTGGTGGCTTTAAATTTGAAGTGAGCAAGAACAATGGGACAATAATAGGAAGAAACAAATAGCAAAAGAGAACAAGAGATATTATTTTCCAGGAATGGATCCCGAAGGAAAGTTCAAAAGAATGGTCCCCCTACTTGCTTCCGAACTTAGCAACGTTCCAACTTTGTTTTTTTGTTCATGTGTCTTCGAATCTTCTTGTTAAATAATAGAGCCACCACTAGTACAGTTCTCGAAAAATCTACCTCATTTTTTTGTTCTGAATATGTTTTATGGGAAAATTGTGCAAGTGAAATATATCTGTGTCAAATTTATTAAGGACAAGCTTACCCAGAAGAAAACAAATTAATAAATAATATCTTTATAAATTAAAATCAGTTTATGTACAAGTTACATATAAGAATTTAGAAAAATTTATGAATTTTTTTTAATATATATATATATATATATATGAACTTTAGTGGATTAGACACCGACAAATGCCTCTTTATATTTTGCAGTTTAAATTTCACTAATTGGATAAAGTTCTTCTATCAATATGTAATCATGTTTATTGATATATAATTAAAAGAATAATAGGTAGAGTGTGGTCACAAGAAAAGAAATTAAAAGAGTAACACACACACACACATATATATATATATATATACTAATATTGTTTTCGTAATAAATTTTAATTTCTTTTATTTAAGGAGTTTGTTCTATTTTATGTGGATTTGGTGTGACCTTGATGTTATTTGTTTCATTTTGTTTTTATTTAATGATTTTTTATGTGATAGCAGATTATTGAAGAATTTTGAATATAATTAAGATTTCAAAATGAATAGTAATGTTTAATATAAATTTTCTATAAAAAATATTAATATTGGTATATATTATTTATATAAAAAATAATGATTAATTTTAGTGAGTATTGCAGTCTTGAGACAAAATATATCACTTTGTTATTGTTATTAATAATTTGAAATTTTATATATTTATGTTGCGATGTAAAAAATTCATACAGGTAGATATAAGCTTATTATAAACATTCCTCTGTATATAATTAGAATATTTATCTATTTCTTTATTTTCTATTTTTCACCAATAACTTCTTTTAATAAAATTAATTAAACTAATTTTTTTCTATATTCTTTCTAATTTTGTTTGGAAGTTGTCTGTCATCCTTTTTTTTTTTTTTCAAACATATCTTATTAAC